>Ga0315268_10004827_pt1 | contig 14558 bp, 16 predicted proteins | sample C1_top_MG_FD_204535 | JGI IMG/M metagenome (GOLD analysis project Ga0315268, IMG submission 204535) | Sediment microbial communities from Yellowstone Lake, YNP, Wyoming, USA - C1_top | ecosystem: Environmental > Aquatic > Freshwater > Lake > Sediment | place: USA: Wyoming | collected 2017-08-01
CCGGCGATGCCGGCCGGAGCTCCGGCGGCGATCGCTCCGGCCGCTCTCCCGCCGGCCGGTGGTTTCACCGCGCCGGGAGGGTGGCAACCGCCGCCGGCCTGGTGGGCGGAGCAGCAAGCGGAGTGGACGAAAGAGCAGGCCGGCCACCCGGCCGCGCAAGCGTAGGGCGGCGAGTTCATGCGCGGCGTGATAGCCAGGAGGATCGGCGGCCACCTTGTGCCGTTCGACATGATCGCGCGGCCGCCCGGCTGTCCTCCGCCTCGAGCTCGAGCTCGAGGAGCTCCTCGGCTTCATGGGTTCGGCGAGGAGGGCGCGCGCTACTCGCCGCCGCTCGCCGCCGTGCTCGAGAAAGATCCGCGGCCTGGCACGTTCTACAGACCGCGCAAGGGCATTCTCCCAACGACCGTGGCGCAGGTAGCCTACGGCACCGCCGGCCGCAAGGCGGGCCTCCTGACTATGAACCGCAGCACGTGGAACGATCACGTGCGACGGTCGACCGCGGGGTGGGAGGCCTACCACGTGGCCGGCTTGCAATTCGATCCGCGGTACGCCTCGGCGGATCCGCGGTCGACGTTCGGCTCCGGCTCCTCGTTTCCGGTGATCTGGATCCCACCTATCACCGGCGAGGAGCCGGAGGCCCTTTTCGGAGCTCCGGCGCCGGCGCCCTCCCCGACACCGATCGCGCCGCCGGCGCCCTCGCCGGTGCCGCCTCCCGGCCCGGCGCCGTCTCCGATCTCTCCTGTTCCTCCGGGGCCGGTGCCGGCGCCGATCCCACCGGCACCGGCTCCCGGTTTCATCTCCGGACGCTACACGCCGCCGCCGCCGCCGATCCTCGAGCTAGGCCCTCGGCCTGGTACGTTCTACCGGCCGCGCAAGGGGATCACGCCGTCGCACGTGGCGCAGGCCGCCTACGGCTCCGCCGGCCGCAAGGCGGGCCTCCTGGCTATGAACCGCAGCACGTGGAACGATCACGTGCGGCGAGCTCGCGCGGGGTGGGAAACCTACGGCGTGGCCGGCTTGCAATTCGATCCGGCGTACGGCGATCACCCGTTGTCGACGTTCGGCTCCGGCCACCGCTACCCGGTGATCTGGGTTCCTCCTCTCACCGGCGCGGAGCCGGAGGCGTTCTTTGCGGTGCAACCCACGCCGCCGCCGTACGTGCCGCCCACTCCGCCGCCGTACGTGCCGCCGGGGCCTGGCCCGGTGCCGCCGCCGCCGTGGGTCGGTCCGGTCCTTCCGCCGGTGCCGCCGTACGTGCCGCCCACTCCGCCGCCGTACGTGCCGCCGGCGCCGCCCGGCCCGGTGCCGCCCGGCCCGGTAGAGCCGGAGCCGGAGCCGGTGCCGCCCGGCCCGGAGCCGGTGCCGCCGTACGTGCCGCCGGAGCCGGTGCCGCCGGTGCCGCCGCCGATACCGCCGGCGCCTCCGCCCGGCCCGGTGCCGCCGGTGCCGTCTGAAAAAAAGGATCTCCTCGGGCCTCTCGGAATCCTGAGCGCGATCTCGCTCCTCTCGAGGTTCTTCTAGTGGCGGACCTAATCACCAGGGAGGCGACGGCCGAGGAGGCGCGGCCGGTAGTCCGTTTCATCTCGCTTGTCAAGTCGAAACGCGATCTCATTTCTCGCGCCCTCTCCGCGGCCAAGGCCGCGAGCGATTGCCAAAATTGGTGCGTCAACAATGGGATCGGCTACACGGGGCCGCTGTTCGGCGCGGAGGATTCCCTCAAGGTGCAACTCCTGGCCGCTCGAGCAACAAAGCTCGAGGCGTACGCCGCCGGCCTCGAGTCGCAAAAGCTCTTTTTCCGGCCGAACGCGACAAACACCGATATCAACATCATGGCCGCAACGATGGGCGAGGCCACGCCGGAGGCGTGGGCCGGCATCTCCCTCGGAATCCTCCCGCTCATAATCATTGTCGCCGGCGTCGTGCTCCTGGCCGCGGCGATCGCGGTGGCGATCGGGTTCTACACGTCCGCCGCCGAGGAGGAGACGCTTTACAAAAAGCGCGTGATCGAGCTCGACAAGTGGGCGGCCGGCCAGGATGCGAGCACGCGATCGGCGTGGGAGAAATTCAAGGGACAAAACAAGGCGGAGAACGCCGGATTTTGGGAGGGCCTCACCGGCGGCCTCAAGGGGATCCTCGCGATCCTCCTGGTGGGCCTCGGCGCGTGGGCGATCTCGAAACTACCGGCGCGAAAGAGTGAGGCGGCGTGAGCTCGAGAAAGAAAACCGCCGAGGATATCGCGCGCGCGAAAGCAACCGAGCGCCTCGAGGAGCTCCGCGCGAAATATCCGGAGGCCCTCGAGGGGATCGCGGAGTTCCTCGCCGGCGCGCGGCCGATGGACGCGGCGCCGGCGCGCGATGAGATGATCCTTTATGTCCTCACGAATCCGGACGCGATCGGCCGCCTCAAGTGGCGCGAGGTGTACGAGCTCGCCAAGTATCACTGGGAATGGATGAGGAAAGACTCGCCGATCAAATACCGCAACCCGCGGCCGGCGAGCTCGAGCTCGAGGCGCAAAAAGAACGGGTTACCAGGCGAGCCGCCGCCCGGCGTCTATGAATGGGATCCTAAAAAGTTCCCATTGCCTCCGGACTCGTACGAGATCCGCGAGTGGCGCGGAGGCCCTCGAGCTCGCAAGGGGAACCGGCCTTTGATTGCGATCAATCCTTGCGGCACGTCGAACCCGGCGCCCTCCTCGATCGCTCGAGGAGGAAAAAAGCTCGAGGAGCTCGAGCTCGCCCTCGGCTCCGCCCTGTTCGTTTTCCGCGCGGACGCATCCGAGAAAAACCGCCGCGCGGTCAATCGAGCAATGAAGGCCCTCGAGCAATACAAGAAAGCGGTGGGGATCAATCCCTCGAGGAGGAGCTCCTCGCCGGCGAGCTCGAGCACCAGGAGGAGCACCAGGAGGAGCAACCCGGCCGAAGCGATCTCCCGCAAGCTCCCGGCGCATGAAGTGGCGGAGCTCCCGAACCAAGCGGTGATCCTCGGCTTGTGCCTCGAGCTCACCGTTAAGCCGGAGGGCCGCAACTCGAATGTTCATTACAAGTACAAGGGCGAGGAATGCGCGCTCCTGTCCGATGCGGACGGAGACGCACTCGCGATCGTGTGTCCCTCGAAAGTCGAGGAGGCGGATCCGAAACTGGCGCCGGCCGAATCGAAAAAAACGTGGCGCCGGTGGTCGGAGTTCGAAGTCGACGCCGCGGTGATTCTCAAGGCTCCTGATAAGCCGCTCCGCCACTACCTCGGCCGCGCGGTTTCGATCGTCTATCGGTCCGACAAGTGGACCGGCAAGGCGATCGATTACGAACACAAATTCGAGAAGCGCGATTTTCAGTGTTGGGGCGACACGTCGAAGGGCGCGCCGTCCGCGATTTTGATCACGTCGTTTCCGCCGCGGCGCCTGGTGACGGCTCGCGGCATCGTGGGGTGATCGCATGGAGATACTCGCATTGAACCCTACCAAAAAGCCGCGGAGGAAAACCGCGTCGAAGGGAGGATCTAAGATGGCACGGAAACGCGACAGCAAAGGGCGGTTCCTCAAGAAGGGCGGCCGCACTCGCAACGAACCGAACCCGCGCAAGCGGCGCCGCCGGCGGCACAATCCGAGCGTGGGATCCTACGCAAAGCGCGCCTACCACGGCGCGCGCGGGTTCCTCGGCGGCATGGGCCTCGGCGAGGCGGCGAAAGTCACCTTGCACGGCATGATCGGCATCGCGGCCGCCTCGCTCCTGCGAAAGAAGTTCGGCGGCGTGACGTCCGCGCGCGATCCGTGGGAGGCGAAGGACTACGCGATCGCCGGCCTCGGCGGCCTCGGCGCCTCCCTGGTCGCGAAGTACGTTTTCAAGGCCTCGCCGCAAACCTCGCGGAACATCCTCACCGGCGCCCTGGTGCTCCTCGCCTATCGCCTCTTCACGGATCAGTTGGTCCGGAAGAACGACACCATGGAAAAGTGGTTCGGCGCGGAGAACCCGGAAGGGTCGTGGCAAGGCCTCGAGGCCGGCGAGCCGGCCGGCTACTTGCCGGGGGATGTGTACATGGGCGAGGACGGCTCCTCGTACGTGTACGGCGAGGACGGCTACTGGCGCCCGATCGATGAGTCGCACCGGATGATGGGCGGCGAGGAGGCCTACTACGGCGCCCTCGGCCCGGTGTCGCCTCTCGGCCAGGAGGGCTACTACGGCCAGGAGGGCTACTACGGCTACGGCACCGCCTACGGCGGCCTCGGCCCGGTGTCGCCTCTCGGCCAGGAGGCCGGCTACTAGGTCCGAACCGCGGCGAGCTCGAGCTCGAGGAGCTCCTCGAGCTCGAGGCACCGCTCGAGGTGTGAGCGATGGCGAAGTCGAGATATACGGCCGGCGGCGAGGAGCGCGCCGCCGGCGAGGAGACGGAGGGCGCGGCCGCGGCCGCGGCCGAGCTCATGATCGGCGGAGGGATCTTCACGGACGAACAGATCCCGTTTGGGCTCCTCCCGTGGCAATGGCACATCGCGCCGAAAGTTCGGATCGGTGGGCCGCCGCCCGGCTAGAGCTCGAGGAGCTCGAGCTCGAGCTCGAGCACCAGGAGGAGGAGCTCCTCGCCGGCGGAGATCGCGGAGGAGCTCGAGGACGACAGCACGCCCGCCGCAATGAACGGCGAGGTGAGAACAGCGCCAAGCGCGCGGAGGTGTGAAATGGAAGGAGCGCCCGGAAGGATGCCCGTCAACGTCACGGAGGCGTTCAGCCTCTACGACACGATCCAGATCGCGAAAGGGACCGTAGCGCCGGCCGGCTACGGCGGCTACGCGGATCTCGCCGGCCTCGAGGAGATCCCGTTCCTCACCGTGAGGAACCGCACGCAGGTCGGCTTGGCCTACACGAACAAGGATTCGATCGATTCCTTGCCGTTCGTGTTCCACATCAAGGATATCGGCGTGCGGTTCATCTCGGCCGGTCGCCTCGACAAGCTGGGCGACACGCCGACGCCCGGCGATATCGCCGATTTCAACGCCGCGCGGATCTTCGAATCGATCCTCCACTACCACATGGGGGCGATCCTCAAGATCCGCGAGGACGAGCGCCTCGCGCACACGGTCGAGCTCATGCCGCCCGGCACCGGCGCGTTCGGCTACACCTCCGGCGCGGTGCCCTCGCAGATCCAGAGCGCGAACCAGGGGTGGCCGAGCCTCCAGAACCGCTGGACGTGGCGCGAGCCGCTCTCCGTCCCGCGCAACTGCGTTCTCTCCGTCGTGCTCAAGCCGAGCACGTACGCGAAAGAGCTCCTCGCGCACATGCCGGGGCCGTCGCCGGATATGCCGCTCGTCAACCTCGCGGACGGAACGCAGTTCCTCGCGCGGCGCGTGTCGTTGATCCGCGTCTCCCTCAACGGAGCGCGCGAGGTGCAGCAGCGCGGCGAGCTCCACTACTAGGAGCGCGGCCGGCGAGAAAAACGCGAGCTCGAGCTCGAGCTCGCTTCACAGGTGAGGAGGACGCCGCGCGGCGATCCGCGCGGCGTCCGTCCGCACAACAGGAGGCCGCACCATGGCCGAGGGAAAGATCAAATACAGGGATCGCTTTTACGCGATCGACGTGCCGCTCCCGGCCGACAAAATCACGGGCCTGGTGCCGGCCGGATTCGCGCAAACCGCGAGCGTCACGGTTCAAAACTTCCCGTTCCTCCTGAAGAGGATCGGCCACGCGGTGATCGGCCCGAACATGATCGTCAGCGTGCCGATCACCTCGCACGCGGACGTGAGCCAGGATGGGCAGTACCGGATCCGGATCCGCGCGAACGAAAAAAACTTCATGAACGTGCCGATCCAGGCCCTCGCCGGATTCGGTGGCGGCCAGTTCTCGCAACCGATCGATCTCGAGGCGCCGATCGAGTTCTCGCCGAATGACACGATTTCGGTGGACGTCGTCAACGACGTTCCGAGGCTCGCCGGCATCACGATCCAGGTGGTCTTTGAGGGGGTCGAACCCTACGAGGCGTAAAGATGCCGGCCACCGCGTTTCCGCTGTTCGTCTATCTCCGCGATCCCATGTCGCGGACGGATCACGATCGCGCCAACTGGATCGATCCGAGGACGGCCGGCGAGGTGCTCACCATGCGGCCGAAACTCAAAGGCCGCGGCCGGCGCGCCGTCGTGCCGGAGTGGTCCTCGGCCTGGCCGCCGCCGCCGGCGCGCGAGGAGATCAACCGCTCGATCGTCGAGCGGCTCGAGTCGGCACGCTACCAGGAGCACGGGTTCCGGTGGTCCGCGGCGAATCTCGACACCTTGCCGGCGTGGGCCTCCGCGCTCGAGCTCGCGCGGTGGCGCGTGCCGGCGCGGCACCTTGGGATCGTCGACCACATTGACACGCACCTCGGCCTTTCGATTCCCACCGAGGGCGGGCCGGATCTCGAGCTCGCTCTCGATCTCCCGTGGCAACCCTGGTTGCACGAAATCTTGATCCATCTGCGATGGTGGTTACGCCTCGAATCGATCCGCGCCGAGGAGGAGCTCGAGCCGGCGATCGCGACGGCCTACTCCATGCCCGGCGCGCCGCTCCTCGAGCTCAACACGTGGACGGATCAACGCTTCGCTTTCAACTACCACGGCCGGCGGCCGCTCCGCCTCCTGATACCGGAACAAACCGTGCTCCGCCTGTTCGTAGGGCCGGATCCGTACTACGTGCCGCCCACTCCGCCGATCATCTCCGCGGCGAGCTCGCCGAGCTCGCCCTCGAGCTCGCCGGCGTGGCCTCGGCTCACCTACTCGGCCGCCCTCGAGCGTGGCCTCCTCGATCTCCTCCGCGTGAGCTCCGGCCAGGCCGGCGGCGTCGACGCCTCGGCCGTTGTCGCACGTGCCGCGGTGGCCGCGGCCGCCGAGGAGGAGCGCAACATTATCAACCTCGCCGGCCGGATCATCGGCACGATCCAGTTCTACCGCGACAACAGTTTCGCAATCGAGGCCGCCCGGCGCGGCCTGTAGGGCGCGGCCGTGTTTCCGCCCTGGATCGAGCGGTGGCGGAGCATCGCGGCGATCCAGTCTCACGGCGTGCCGCCGGATCTCACTCTCGCATTCATCATGCGCGAGTCGAACGGCGCGATCGGTTCCTACGCTAAGAAGGACTCGCCCTCGAGTTACACCGAGGACGAGATCCGATCGTGCGGGTTCCCCTCCGCCCTCCGCCGGCGAGATGCCGGATTAATGCAGATCACGCCCGGCACTTTCCGCGCCTACGTCGACGCCACCGGCGATCCGGTGTCGCCTTGCGTCCTCCTCGAGAAGTCGGAGCGCGCCGCGCATATGCAGATCCGGATCGGCACGTGGGTGCTCGCGCGAGCTCTCGCCGGCGCGGTCGACTTGTCGGAGGAGCTCCGCGGCCGCTCGCCGGCGTCGTTGTGGCCGAGCTCCTCGCCGCCGGCCGAACAGATCCTAACGGCGCGCTTGATCAACGGCTACGGCTACAGCGGCACGGCGCGCCGCATGGACGCCGCCGCCGCGCGCGGGTTCCCTCACACGTTCGCCGGCCTCGAGGCCTCCGGAGCGGCGCCGGCGCGGCTCTACCAGGGGGCGCGCTTGATCCTCGGATGGTTCAACGCCGGCGGCGATCGCGGAGCTCCTATCGCCGGCGGCCGCGCTCCTCTCCCGTGGGATTGGACCGGCGAGGAGCTCGCGGCGAGGAGGGCCTCGAGCTCGAGGAGGAGCTCCTCGCCGGCGAGCTCCGGCGATGCCGGCGGCCTGGTGCTCCTCGCCGGCGCCGCGCTTCTCGCCCTCGGCGCCTACCGCTCGAGGAGCTCGAGGAGCTCCTCGCCGGCGCGTTAAGGCCTCGCCGAGGGTCAACTCGAGCGGCGCGGCCGGCCTGGTGTACGAAGGATCAAAAATTCCGAGGGTTAAGCGGTGGGCAGGAGATCGATCTCGCCGTCCGCCTCACGTTCGAACGCGCAAGGCGGACAGATCCAGCCGAACCGGCCGGAGTCTTTCCAACCGGCGGAGCGCGCGGCGGCCTCGTGGAAATCGGCGGGGCCTTCGAACACCTGTTCACGCCCGCACCGGCCGCACCGCGCCGTTGTGGCCTCGTACTCGGTTACGATCGTCCGCTCGAGGATCTTCGTTGTGAGGGTTCCTCGCTTCATGGTGTCGCCTCCTCGGCCGGATGCCAGTAGCCGTCCTCGCCGACGCGGTATTTCTGGCCGTCGCCGTCCGTGTATTCATCGCCCGGAACGTAGCCTTGATAGTCGAACGGCGCGCCGGCGTCCTTCCCCTTTATCATGCGCGCCGTCGCATCGGCGGCCATGCACACGGCCGCGAAGTGAGAACGGCGGATCCGTGCCTCGGCGCAAGCTCGCTTGATCTCGTATCTCGCGCACGCCAGGCGGATCGCATCTCTCACAAAATCGTTCCGGCTTTGCAAGCTCCCGCCGTATGCCAGCGGCCAACACTTGCGGAGCCGCTCGAGCTCGCGCTCCGGCATCTTCACGACGATCGCGCGGAGCCGCTCGCCGTTTTCCTTGTCCGCGATCATGGCGCCGGCTCCTCCGCCGGCGAGCTCGAGGAGCTCGAGGCCTCCGCCGGCGAGCTCGAGCTCGCGCCCTCCTCGATCATGAGGAACGGGCAGACCGCGCAAAAGGCCTCTCCCATGTCCTCGCCGATATGGCACCAGGCGGAGCCGATCGCCTCTCCCCTCGCAACCTTGCCGGCGTACACGCCGCAAGCGGCGCGGCCGGCGAGGAGCTCCTCGAGGAGGCCGCGGCCGGTTTGCTTGTCCGTCTCGGCGGCATAGCCGGCGAGGTTCCGGTAGCGCGCGGCGATCGCGGCGATCGCGCGGTGCTCCTCCTCCTCGATATTGAGGCCGAGGCGGAGGCGGAGGCCGATCGCGAGCTTTTCGGCGAGGCCTCGTTTCCCCTCGAGGATCGCGCGGTGGTAGGCGATCGATTGTTCCACGTCGACGGCCCGGCCCTCGTACAGGTTGAGGAGCGCGCGATCCCTCTCCGCCTCGATCATGTCGCGGAGCAAGTGGCGCGATCTCTCGAGGAGCTCGATCCGGTGTTCGTGCTCCTCCCGCGTGAGCTCCGCGCGCGGGCCGGAGGCCTCGAGCTCCTCCTCGCGCCGCTCCGCCGCGAGCTCCTCCTCGATCTCCGCCTCGAGCCGCTCCTCCTGGTGCTCCTCCTGGTGCTCGAGCTCCTCGCCGGCGGAGCGGCCGCGGAACGCCTCGAGGGTCACGCCGTACCGCTCCGCGAACACGGCCGCGGCGCCGTCGACGTCGATCCCACTCATGAGGAGATGCGCGGCCACGTCCGCGGCGGCCTCGCCCTCGAGCTCGCGCGTGCCTCCCGTGCCGGCCGTGTCGCCCTCGAGCTCGAGCTCGAGCTTGCCGGCGCGGTAACAGGCACGCGCCAAGCGATCGAGGTTCAGGAAATACCGATCGAGCTCGCCGGATCTCGCGGCACCTGTCCACGAAACGATCGAGCGATTACCGCCGAGCGGTGGCGGAGCCGGCGGCCGCGGCCGCGGGCCTCTCTTGCTTTTGTTCCCCATGTTGATCCCTTTTGTTGAGGCGAGGCCGGAGGGCCTCGCGGTTTAGCCATTCGCGGAGCACAAATAAAACGAGCTCGTTTCTACTTGGGAAGATCCGGCCGTCGACGTGGCGATCGAGCGCCTCGAGGAGCGTATCCGGCGATCGCACCAGAAACGAAAACCGCCGGCCCTTCATGTTGCCACCTTTCGCAAGCGGATCGATCTCGCGCGCTCCGCCTTCGGGAAACGCCGCACCAGATCGATCCGGCCCTCGCGCCGGAGCTCCTCCGCCTCGCGCGGCCGGAGGATGCGCCAGCGGTCCGCCGGATCTCCCACGTCGAACAGCGGCCGCACGAAATGAACCGCGGCGCGGTGCTCGAGTTGCGACGGCCAGATCGTGAGCCGCTCCTCGAGCTCGCCGGCGATCTCCGCGCGGTCGACGGCCGGCGCACCTATCAGGAGATCACCGCCGGAGCTCACGCCGATCTGTATAGGCCACGTCATGATCCGCCCTCCTCTCCGCGCAAGGCGGCAGGCAACCGGCGGTTGCGGCGATACTCCTCGAGCACGTGATCGAAATCGGCGCGGAGCGCGCCGCCTACCCACGCGCGGAGACGATCCGCGGAGACTAGGCCGCGCTCGCCGTACCAAAACGCAAGGGCGCGCCGCTCCTCGTCTGAGAATTCGAGATTGATCGTGATCTTCATTTCGGATCCTCCTCTCGAGATGCGAGGCCGGCCAGGATGCGCGCAAGGTTCGGCGCGTACGGGTTCGAGGGATCGAGCTCGAGCTCCGGCTCCTCGGCCGGCGGCGAGCTCGAGGAGGAGCTCCTCGCCGGCGGCGAGCTCGAGGAGGAGCTCCTCGCCGGCGGCGAGCTCGAGGAGGAGCTCCTCGCCGGCGGCGAGCTCGAGGGCGGCGAGCTCCGCGGCGCGGCGGCGAGGAGCGGCACGATCTCCGCCCGGCACAACCTCCGCCGCTCCGCCCTGGTGAGCTCCGGCCACCGCGCGATCCAGTAGTCCCAATCGACGCCGCAAGGGTCAAGGGCGGCCGGCCCGGCGTAGATCTCGAGTGTGGCGCGAGCTCGAGCGGCGCGCTCGAGGCGGCCGCGGCCGTAGGTCACGGCGGCGATCGTCTCGAGGAGCGCCTCGATCGCCGCCCTCCTCGGTTTCGGCGAGGTGCCGCGCGGCCTGGCCGAGGGGCTCGAGGCCCACCGCGGCGAGGGTTGGCACGCGGTTTGCGGTTCCACCTCGAGGCCGTCCGCGAGCTCCGCGAGCGGTGCAACGGGCCGCGGCAACGTCCGCGGCTCCTCCGCAGCGGCCGAACGGCCGCGAGGTTCCACGACGCCGCGGAGCGGCTCCTCACTCGACGCCTCGAGCGCCTCGAGGCCCTCGAGCTCGAGGAGGCCCTCGCGCGCGGGGCTCCCTTCCAAACAGGAAGGGGCCTCGGAAGGGGAACCCCGATCGGATCTCCGTCGTTTTGACGCCTTGTGATCCGGTGTAGGCGACCAGAGGCCACGGGCCTTGGCCGTCAAGGTGAGGACGACGATCCGATCCCTTATGAACACGCCGCACACCTCGCGGCCGTGGGCGGCGTAGCTGTACGACTTGAGGAGCCAGCCTTTGAGCACCAGGCCGCGGAGCGCGCGCTCGAGCGTCGACCGTGAGCACGCCTCAAGGGAGGCCCGGCGGATCGCCTCCGCGACAAGATCGAGCTCCGCCGCGGTGCCGAGGTAGCCGATCTCCTGGCCGCGGTGTAGAGCGCAAAACCAGGCGAGGACGCGGGCCTCGCGGTGCTCGAGCTCGAGCTCCTCGAGCGGCTCGAGGATCTCCGGAGATCTACACCAGCGCGCGAGAGAGATCGTGAAATATGCGGATTTTAGAACGTGGGAAGGTGCATGGCGCCAGGCTAGATCCGCCCTTTGGGGCGGATTTGGAGTCACGGCCGAAAGGCTCATTTGTTGCCCTTTCCGAACGTGTCGACTAGATTGTTGATTACACCGATCTGCTACACCGAAACACACCCCCACCGCGGCCGTCAAGAATCCGGATTGAGGGCCGCGGCCTGTCCGGAGCTCGCCGAGGCCCTTTACTTTATTTGTCCCGTGCCTATGGTATAATTCGCGAATTTTTCTAGGGTTTTGCCGGGGTTTCGCCCGGATTTCGCCGGCTCCGAAAACAGCACGAAAGGGGATCGAACCATGAACACACCAGCGGATCCGATGGCCGAGGGCCTCGAGCTCGAGGCCGCCGAGGGCGAGGAGGAGCTCGAGGAGGAGCTCGAGGAGGCCGCACAACCGCCGCCGCCGCGGCCGCCGGTAGTTCATGCGGCACCGCCGGCGGAGCGGCCGGCGCCGCCTCCTCGAGTGATTCCGGATGAAGTAACCGCCCTCCTCGAGCAGTTCGGCGAGGATGCCGGCTACACGGTCCGGATCGAGCGGGCCTACCCCATGGAGTGTGCCGGCTATCAATACACCGTGCCGCTCGACAACGCCTTGAACGAAGACGAGATCAAGCGCACGTGCGGCGGCCGAGTGTTCCGGCTCAAGGTGTACGATCCGAATTTTCGTTACGTGACGCAGCGCACGATCCGGATCGATGCCGATCCCTTGAGGGACGGGAAACCGATCGTCGACGCTCCGGCGAAAGCCTCGGCGCCCTCGGAGATCTCCGAGCTCGCCGGCGTGCTCCGCGAGATGCTCACGCGACAACAGGCCGCGGCCGAGCGGCAACAGGCCTTGATCGAAAAGCTCCTCCTCGAGCCGGCGGACATGGGCGGCGATGATCGCCCGGACGCGATCGGCGTGCTCGAGCAAACGGCCGCGGTGATCGCCGCCGTCAAGAACATGGCGCCGTCCCTCGGCGGAGGCGGCGAGGGCGGCGAGGATCCGCAACACTCGTTGATCCTCAAGTTCGGCGAGAAGCTCCTCGATCGGTGGGATGACAAGGAAGGCAAGAAGGATGGAAACGGAAACGGAAAAGACGATCGGCCGCCTGGCCGCACGATTCAGATCTACCGCCGGCCGCCTGCCCTGGCCGGTGCTCCTCCCGCTCCTGGTGCTCCTCCTGGTGCTCCTCCTGGTGTTCGGCCTGGTGCTCCTCCCGGCCCTCCCGCTCCTCCTGGTGCTCGAGCACAGGAAGATCCGCCGCTCGCCGCCGCGAGCTCCGCAAGCGAGGAGGAGCTCGAGCCGGTGGGCTCCTCGGCCGTCGACCAGGCGGAGGAGCTCGAGGCCGGAGGCCTTGACGATTCGTCAAATTCCGTGCCGGAGCTGGACGGCGATCCGGAGGCCATAGCGGCCGCGCTCCGCGGGATGCCGGTAGAGCGCGCGGCCTTGATAGTAAAGGGCCTCCTCGGTTCATTGTCGCCGGCGGATCAAGAAAAAGCGGTCAAGATCGTCGTGTCATGAACCCCCCCCGGTGTTGACAATTCGTCAAGGGTGGCCGATGCTCGATCATCATGGCCGGCGCGCGTCTCAGGGTCGAGCGCATCCGGCCGCGCTCGACTGAGGAACAACTCCGAAAGACGATCGCCCTTGTGGGCAAGGGTATCCGCGCGGGTTCGGTGTATCCGCCGATCCGAATGTGGGCCTCCGCCGTGGCCGCGCGCGCGGTGCATCCGAAAAACTACCTCGAGCAACTCGGCGAGCTTTACCGCGAGTTCACAAACCAGTGGCACTACGTCCGCGATCCGCTCCTCGCGGAGCTAGTGCACGTCTCAGGCCCGGCGATATGGGATCACGTGTTCGGCGCGGTGGGCGGAGTCGGCCGCGGTGACTGTGACTGTGCGAGCTCCGGTTTCGGCGCGGCTTGCGCGAGCGTAGGATTCCCGGTCCGCCTGGCCGTATCGAAAAAACCCGGCGCCCGCTGGCCCGGCCACATATACCCGGAAATTTTCGTCAAGGGTCCGAACCGCTGGATCCCTGCCGATCCGGTGGCGTATCCGCAACACGGCGTGGGCTACGAAACGCCGAACCGCGAGATCCGCCGGTTCGATCTGTGGGGCCGCAACATCTCCGGCGAGCTCGCCGGCGAGGAGGTAAACACCATGTTCGGCGAAGTCGAAACAGGGATGCAGGATTACGGCCTCGAGGCCTACGGCTACGCCGGCCTCGGCGGCGAGCCGGAGCCGTGGGGCTCCTACCAGGGGCCGATCGGGTTCGGCGCGTACGCGGACGGCATGGGCATCATGGGCGGGTTCGGCATGTTCGCCGAGGTAGAGCCGGACGCGCACGGCCTCGCGCGCACGCCGATGCTCGAGATCCACCCTCGGGACTTCCACCACATGCGGCGGCACGGCCGGCCCTATCACGGCATGTGCGCCCTCGGCGATGACGGATCCGTGTACCAGTACGACGGCCTTTCGGGATTTTTCGGAAAGCTGTTCAAGGGCGCAAAGAAGTTGATCGGCGGCATCGCGAAGGGCGCGCACAAGATGGTGATGGGCGTGGGCAAGGCGATCTGGAAAGGCACGAAAGGGATCTTGAAAAAGCTCCCCGGTGGAAAGTACCTCGTAAAATTCGCCGAGAAGATCCACGGCATCGCCATGAAGCTAGTGCGGCCGCTCGCAAAAATCGTGGGCAAGCTCGCGAAGAAGATCGCGCCGATCGCGGCGATGATCCCTGGCTACGGCCCGGTGATTTCCGCCGCGCTCTACGCCGGCGGCACGATCGCAACCGAGATGTCGAAACACGGCGTAAAGCAAACCGCCACGGGCAAGTTGATCCTCCCCAAGGATCCGAACAAGGTGCACGCCTTCCGGCTCGCCCTCAAGCAACACGCCGAGGCGAAAAAGAAGGAAGTGCACGCGCGGCACGCGCGCGGCGAGTCGGTACAAGAGATCATCCACGGGAAGGGCGCCGGCCGAAAGCCGGTAGCGCCCGGCCACGCGCCGGCCGGCACTCCGATGCACAAGGCCGCGCTCCGCGCCATGGGCGTCAAGCAACCGACAGAGGCCGCACCGCCGGCGATGCCGGCCGGAGCTCCGGCGGCGATCGCTCCGGCCGCTCTCCCGCCGGCCGGTGGTTTCACCGCGCCGGGAGGGTGGCAACCGCCGCCGGCCTGGTGGGCGGAGCAGCAAGCGGAGTGGA
>Ga0315268_10004828_pt1 | contig 14558 bp, 15 predicted proteins | sample C1_top_MG_FD_204535 | JGI IMG/M metagenome (GOLD analysis project Ga0315268, IMG submission 204535) | Sediment microbial communities from Yellowstone Lake, YNP, Wyoming, USA - C1_top | ecosystem: Environmental > Aquatic > Freshwater > Lake > Sediment | place: USA: Wyoming | collected 2017-08-01
GGCGCAAGCGCATACCGCGGCGTCGCGGGCTATGGCAGCCACGGCAAGCTCCATACTGCCAAGATCCTCGAACTTTCCACTGCCCTGCCGATCAGGATCGAGGCCGTTGATTCGGAGGAAATGATCAAGGTCGTGCTGGCAGAGGTCTGCTCGGTCGTGGAGCACGGGCTCGTCGAGGTGAGCGATACGACCGTTATCAAATGCGGCGGGAAATAACAAGGGGCCTTAACCGCGAAGGCGCCAAGGACGCGAGGACGTCAAGAACAACCGGGGTATTTTGCTTTAATCCAAGACGTCCAAGATTTCCTTGCGACCCTCGCGCCCTCGCGGTTCCGTCATTTTAGCTTAGTTTGTTCAGCGTATATCATGACATTTATCCAATCTCTCGACACGCAGCTTCTGCTCCTGATCAACAAAGGCCTCGCGAACCCCCTGTTCGACGTGCTCATGCCCATGCTTTCCTATCAGGGGTATCTGCTGGTCATTCCGTTTCTCTTCTATATTATCGTGCAGGGGTTCATGCGGAGGGACGCTGCAGGAAAGAGATATCTTCTCAAGGCTATCATCACCATCGTGATCGCCTGCATATCCGTTTATCTGGCAGACTATGCCGAGCATTTCATAAAATATGCAGTCGGCCGTATAAGACCATGCAGAGCAGTCGACGGGATACGACTGATCGTTGCCTGTCCCAAGTCTTTTTCCTTCCCCTCGGGCCATGCAACCAGCTCATTCGCAGTCGCAGCGCCCCATGTGTACCTGACCCGCGGGTATGTCTCACGAACATGGAGGGTCTATCCTCTCGTGCTGGCTTCGCTGATCGCTTTTTCACGGCCTTATCTGGGGGTGCATTATCCGACTGATATTCTGGCTGGAGTTGTGCTGGGAGGTACGATAGGATTGACCTTGTCGTGGGCATATGAAATGACGACGAGGAACATCAGAAAGTCTCTAGGAAACAAGTGACCAATACTTTTACTTAACAATTCTTACTTCTTACTCCTTACTTCTTACTTCTTACCATTATTCCTTCCACCCATGGTTGCCGATAAGCGGCACGAATACGCAGGCGATGCTCTTTTCTATCACCGTACCTTCCGCGGTCTTTCTTACCCTGAGCAGCTGCTGTCCGTAACGATCCCCTACCGGGATCACCATCGTGCCCCCCACCTTAAGCTGGTCCACAAGCGGAGCAGGGACCTCCGGCGCGCCCGCGGTGACCATGATCGCGTCGAATGGCGCCATGTCGCTCCACCCGTACGTGCCGTCATAGACCTTGATCGCCACGCTCCGGTACCCGAGCCGGTCGAGCACAACCCGCGCCTTGTCCGCCAGCGTCTTAACGCGCTCCACAGTATAGACCTTTTCGCACAGCTCGGCGAGCACTGCTGCCTGATATCCGGACCCGGTGCCGATCTCGAGCACGCGCTCCGTGCCCTTCAGGTCGAGCAGCTCGCTCATCAACGCGACCATGTACGGTTGGGACATGGTCTGTCCCTCCCCGAGCGGCAGCGCGCTGTCATTGTACGCCATGCCGCGAAGAGCCTCGGGCAGAAACTCGTGCCGCGGCACCTTGCGCATTGCCGCGAGCACCCGCTCGTTCGTCACGCCGCGGTTCACGATCTGCTCATCCACCATGCGGCCGCGTTCTCGTCCGGGATTGAACACTACTGCTCCTTATGGATGGGCTTATAGGACAGCGCTTCCAGCGCCTTCAGCCGGTCGAACGAGGCATAATCCGTCATGTCGAGATGGAGCGGAGTGATCGAAACATAGTTCCGGTCAACGGCATCCATGTCCGTGCCCTCTTCCCGCTCCCAGTCGGGCTCTCCCCCGCCGATCCAGTAGTACTTTTTGCCGCGCGGATCGACCCGCTCAACAGTCATCTGGTGGTAGATGCGCGTTCCAAGCCTCGTAATGCGCGTGCCGAGCATCTTGGAAACAGGAATGTTCGGGACATTGACGTTCAATAGAGTCCCTACGGGAAGCCCGTCCTCAAGCACCTTCCTTGCCGTGTTCACTGCCACTTCAGCTGCTTCCGCGAACTTGAAATCCTCGCGCCCGTTCAGCGAAACGGCGAACGACGGGATGCCGAGCAGAATGCCCTCGATCGCGCCCGCAACCGTGCCGGAATACGTGACATCATCCCCGAGGTTCGGCCCCTTATTTATGCCGGACACCACGAGCTTCGGCGTTTCCTTGAGCAGCCCCTTGACCGCGATATTCACGCAGTCCGTTGGCGTGCCGTTCACGCTGTACATGTTCTCCTTCAGCTCTTCGATCAAAAGCGGCCGGTGCAACGTCATGGAATGGCCAGCAGCGCTCCGCTCGCGGTCCGGCGCCACGATCACGACCGTATCGAGCTCACGAAGCCGTTTGGCCAGCATCTGGATTCCCGGCGAATACACGCCGTCATCGTTCGTTACCAGGATCATGGTGACCTCTTATATATAGTATAGATGCAAAGGACGAGATACTTGAGGTTTATACAATAAAAAGACGGGGAAAGTAAAGGGGAAAGAGAACAGGGACTGCATAGCATTCCTGTTAAACCGGGCAGATAAAGCGCTTACCCGACCTATTTTCACTACGGTTCCGTCACTTCCAAGTCACGACATATTTTGCGAGCAAGGAAATCGTTAATCTCTCGATGGCGGGGTATTGTCGAAGTTTTCTTTGCAACGCGGTTTATATAGACGGTATGGCTGCTTCCTTCCCGAAACAGAACACAACCCAGTTGTTCAAGATGTCTAATAAGATCGCGCCGCTTCATGCAGCGGATACGGGTATGGGCTCGCGAATGACATTCTGGCCTTTCAGGGATTCCTCGGCAAGCATCCTGTTTGCATCCAATACCAAGGAGACCGCTTCCTGCAGACTGCAGCGAACTTCCTCCAATGTATTGCCTTGCGAATTTGCACCGGGAAGCTCTTCAACAAAACCGATATAGCCCTCGGGAACCTTTTGAAATACTGCTGTCAGACTTATTTTCATGCTGTAAATATGCCTTATTTTGGGGTCAAAGTCAATAGTCGACAGCAAAGACAGCACATCTCTATATGCTATTTATCGGATGCCGTGGGCAGATAAACACTTTGCCAAACCAGTAGCAGGTTTCACATTAGTCTTGCGAAAATACTATGTTGGATATCTTCTCTTTGCTGTATGTTATATATAACTTTCGAGCCGAACGGTCAATTCCTTCCTATATTTCTATTTCTAATCCTTTTGACAATTAGTAAGATAAGCACGAGAAATATTGACGTTGCCGAAATCACATATAAAATCAAACGCAGCTTTGCCCATCGTTGATTCGTTCGGTCGATTTCCTCGTTTTCTCTTGCCATTTGTAGTCGTTGTTGTTCAAGAAATTGCTGAAGTTTATAGCGATCTTCCCAACCACGAATTCTAGAGCGATCATACCAGTCACATGGATCGATATTGCGCATTGTTTCATTTGCAGATACACTGACTTTTATAGGGACATGCGATCTGCACTTAACAGTTTGACCACATTTTACGTACTCGGAATAATAGGCCTTATAATCCACCAAATGTTGCATATGCATAGTCATGGCATAAACATAGTAGCTGCCTCCTGGAACGCGAATTGCGTATTTCGTCTGACCCGTAAATATGCTTGCATCATTTATATCTGTGAGAGGGACCATATATGTTTTATTGGTTGCTAAATTTTCAGCGAATATTTTCATATCGCTCGGAATCCCGTCAGAAGGATAACATGCGTCTCCATTGATGAATCCTGTTTTCTCATCTGGCAGGACTTCGGAAATTTCAATGTGGGTTCGTTCGGCTGTATTTCTGTTCGCGGGAATAGATTCTTTCCTGTTGCGTTGTAGAATTTCGGAAATTGCTATCTGGTCCGATTCAGCTGTATCGTTTTTCGCTGGCAAGGCCTCTTGTCTACCACATTGGGATAAAAAGAGGACATTAAATAATAAAAACAATACTCTAATGAAAAGATAGCTTCTCATAGCATTGCCTTTCCGTGGCTTATCAGCTATTAGACCGCAACAGGACTGTAGCAAATATCCTTATCACGGTCAATACAAAACGAATAAAGCATCCGCAACCAGTCACCGCGATCACGTGCATGGCGGACACTGGATTCCTGCTCCTGCTTAAAAAATTCGAGGTCAATCTCCCACAGGAATGCCGCCTGCACACAAAGCAAAAGCCCATACCGTTGTTACGGTATGGGCTTTCAAATATGGTCGGGGCGAGCCGATTTGAACGGCCGACCACTCGCACCCCAAGCGAGTACGCTACCAGGCTGCGCCACGCCCCGTTGTTTTTCATCTTGGATCAGGGCCTTCCTTGCTACTTGCTACATGCTACTTGACCCTCGACCCTTTACTTCAACAACTCCAGTATCTCCCTCAGTTCCACCTTCGCCGTTTCGATGACCGCCTCGACGTTCTGCTCAGCCCGGCCGTTCAGCTTCTTCCTGGCCCCGGCGATCGTGTATCCTTCTTTGTACAACAGCTGCTTGATCTGGAGAATATTTTCCAGGTCCTTCTTCTTATAGAGCCGCTGCGTTGATTTGCCCTTTTCCGGTTTTATCTGAGGGAATTCCGTTTCCCAGTACCGGAGCACGTAAGGCTCCAGCCCCGTGAGTCGGCTCACTTCGCCGATCCGGTAGAAAAGCTTACTCGGCAGTTGCGGGGGTTTCGATGACATGTTCTTTGAAGATCATGCTGGGTCTGAAGCTGACGACGCTCCGCGGAGTGATCTCGATCTCCTGGCCGGTCTTGGGGTTGCGGCCCTTCCGGGAGTTCTTTTTCCGCACCACGAAGTTCCCGAAGCCCGAAAGCTTCACGGTCTCGCCTTCTTTCAGGGTCTGCTTGATCATGTCCAGAATCATCTCGACCAATTCTTCAGCGTCCTGCTTCGGCAGGCCAACCTTATCAAAAACCTCTGAGATGATATCTGCTTTAGTCATACAGACCTCCTCTACGCACAATAATATAGTTAATAACCACTTCAAAGTCAAGGCAAAATTCGCATTTTTGGAGATTATGACGCATATCATAACCGCTGTTGGACGATTTCTGATTTACTAGGCATGTTTGTGCAAAACCTCGGATCAATCAGTAACCTGCTCGGAGAACCGAGGAGTATGCTAGACTTTATCTGTGACTAGGCTCAGACACCTTATATATACAGGAGGTGATGCAGACGAAAGCAACTAGATGCTGTTTATAACAAAAACCCATTTACCTTATTTAACAACGACATTATAACCAACTAGGAGGTGTGTATGAAGAAAAGATCAACAGTAGTTCTTCTCGTTCTGATCATAGCAGTGGTCGCGACCTTAATGATCTCGAACGCTGAAGCGCAGTACAAAAAGGCTGATTCAAAGAAAACAGCTGAAACAGCGGTCCTGGTAGCAACCTGCTACGGATGCCATGATGCCATCCAGACGCTGCACACCATGGGCAATCACGCAAAAGTGAACTGTGTGAACTGCCATTCGGGCCTCGCCAAGCATCTGGAGAACCCGGGGCGCGATACGCGTCCTGCCACCGATGTCTCGTGGGAAGCCTGCGGCAGCTGCCACAAGGACCAGTATGACAGCTTCATGCAAGTCGCCATGCACCGGCCTGCGCGGGACGAGAAGTCGCAGCTCACGAACCGCGCACCCAACCCCTTCTGGGACAAGCTCATGGCTGGCCACGGCTTTACCAAGGAACACAACCTGACCCGGAGCCATGTGAACATGCTTCCTGACCATTATGTCGTGGACCGTGCCTATGGCGGACGGTTCCAGGGCAAGAACGGTTGGAACTACATCCTGGAAAAAGGCAAGGCCTGGGACATCCTGGTGGACACCCAGCCCACCGCGACCGTTCACAAGTCGTTCATCACCCAGGGAGCTGCTGCCGCGAACCCGGTCTGCCTTCAGTGCAAGTCGCAGGACAATATCCTGAAGTGGTCCTATATGGGCGACAAGGTCGAGGGCATGACCACATGGGACCGCACCTCGTTCGTACCCGCTGTTGCAAAGGACACCCAGCACGGTCTGAACTGTTTCTACTGCCATGATCCCCATGCGGCCAAGCCGCGCGTGGTGCGCGATGCCCTGATTCAGGCCCTGACCCGTCCGGCAGCGGACACGGTCTGGCACAAGGACCCCAAGCACACGAACTTCAAGGTCCTGGACATGGGCCTGCGCGGGTTTACGAGAAAGATCGCGATCCTCGAAAAGTACGACACCAGGCTCCAGTGCGGCCAGTGCCACGTGGAATACAACTGCAACCCGGGGTACGATCCCAAGAACCCGGATACCTCGCACTACACGGTTACCATGGCTGACCAGCGCACGAACCACTTCCCGTTCAAGGACGTGATGGGGCTCTATGACCACTATGTGAACCAAGTCGGATTCCTCGACTTCAAGCACGCGCTGACCGGCGGCCTGCTCTGGAAGGCCCAGCACCCCGAGGCCGAGACCTACTACAACTCCAAGCACGCGAAGGCCGGCGTGGGCTGCGACGCCTGCCACACGCCGAAGATGAAGAACAAAAAGACCGGCAAGATGTTCACCTCGCACTTTGCCGTGACCCCGCGCGTCCAGCTGAAAGAGACCTGCCTCGCAGCAAAGTGCCATCCGACCTGGACCGAGGAACAGGCAAAATACTCCATCGACTCGATCAAGGCGTTCGGCAAGGGCAAGATGCGCAAGGCCGAGTTCTGGCTCGCCGCGCTGATCGACAAGATCGTGGAAGCGAAGAAAGCGGGCGTCGATCCCGAGGTCATCAAACAGGCCCAGGACCAGCATCTGCGCGCCCATGTGTACTGGGAGTATTGGACCGCGGAGAACTCCGACGGGTTCCACAACCCCGAGCTGGCGCGCGAGTCCCTGGCCCGGTCCGTGGATGAATCGCAGAAAGGCATCAAGATCCTGACCGATGCCATGGCGCCGAAGACGGCATCTGCGGCGCCTGCGACAAAGTAATATATCCGAATACACAGCTTTTAGAGGCGGGGCATCATGCCCCGCCTTTTTTACATCAATCGATCCGATGTGAACCGCGAGAATGCTTTTCCACCGCACCTTCCTCTTCTTGACTTTCCCTCCCACTATGTTATTCTCATAGCATGATACCTCTATCGCAGGAATCAACCGCTCTCTGGCCGCTCGGCGTGTATTTCGTTGCGGTCATCCTGCTGGTCACGGCCATGATCAGCCTGTCGTACGTGCTGGGCGAGCGGCACCGCGAAAAGCAGACGAACGAACCGTACGAGTCGGGCATCGTGTCCACCGGCACGGCGCGCGTGCGCTTCGACATCAAGTTCTATCTCATCGCCATGTTCTTCGTCATCTTCGATTTGGAAGCGGTGTTCATCTTTGCCTGGGCCGTGTCCGTACGCGAGAACGGGTGGCCGGGTTTCGTGGAGATGCTGATCTTCATCGGCGTACTTGCAGCAGGGCTCGTGTACCTCTGGCGGATCGGCGCGCTGGAATGGGGGGCGTTTGTTAAACATAGTACGGAGTACAAAGTACGGAGTACAAAGTAAATGCTTTAGATACATATGTAACTCCGTACTCAATACTCTGTACTTAGTACTCTTATTTTATGAACTACTCTCTCACAAAACCGGACCAACACGATCCCATCGAGGCCGCAGTCGGCAAAAGCATTATCTTTACCCGTCTGCAGGACATGCTTGCATGGGGACGCAAGAACTCCATCTGGCCCTTCAACTTCGGCCTCTCCTGCTGCTATGTGGAGATGGCCACGAGCCTCACGAGCAAGTACGACATCGCCCGCTTCGGCGCAGAGGTCATGCGCGGCACGCCGCGCGAAGCGGACATGATGATCGTTGCCGGGACCGTCTTCATCAAGATCGCGCCGATCATCAAGCGCCTGTACGAGCAGATGATGGAGCCGCGCTGGGTGATCTCGATGGGCTCGTGCGCGAACTCCGGCGGCATGTACGACATCTACAGCGTGGTCCAGGGCGTGGATAAGTTCCTTCCCGTCGACGTGTATGTTCCCGGCTGTCCTCCCCGTCCCGATGCGTTCATGGAAGGACTGCTCATGCTGCGCGAACAGGTCGGCAAAGAACGCCGCCCGTTGAGCTGGGTCGCCGGGCCGCAGGGCATTGTGCGACCCGACATGCCGTGCATGCGCGACCTGAAACGGGAGGAGCGCAGCAAGGCGACGATACTTCGACCGATGGATGAAATATAATAATTAGTACGAAGTACAAAGTACTGAGTACTAAGTTGTTTTTCCGTACTCCGTACTATGTACTCCGTACCCCGTACTTTATGCCTTTAGCCAATCCCATCATCGACAACCTCAAAACCACCTTCGGCGAATCCATCCTCGCGGTGCAGCAAACCCGCGACGACATCCCCACGATCTGGGTCACGCGCGACAAGGCCGGTGCGGTTCTCAGTCATCTTAAAACCGCGGTAGACCGCCCCTACAAGATGCTGTACGACCTCACTGCCATTGACGAACGTGTGCGAAAACATCGCCAGGACCAACCCGAATCCGATTTCTCGATCGTGTATCATCTTCTCTCCTTTGATAGAAACGAGGACATCCGCATCAAGGTCCCGATCAGGAACGATTCCCTCTCGCTGCCAACGATATCCAACATCTGGACATCGGCCGACTGGTACGAGCGCGAGGTCTGGGACATGTTCGGCATCACATTCGACAACCATCCGCATCTGAAACGCATCCTCATGCCGCCGACGTGGAACGGGCATCCGCTCAGGAAAGACCATCCCGCCCGGGCCACTGAGATGGGACAGTTCCGACTTCCTGACGACAAGGAAGAGGCCGAGCAGCTGGCGCTCATGTTCAAACCTGAGGACTGGGGCATGCAGCGGGAATCCGAAGACACGGACTTTATGTTCCTGAACCTCGGCCCCCAGCACCCCGGCACCCACGGTCTGATCCGTTTCATTCTCCAGCTTGACGGCGAGACCATCAGGAACTCGGTCCTCGACATCGGCTACCATCATCGCGGGGCCGAGAAAATGGCCGAACGTCAGACGTGGCATACCTATATCCCGTACACTGACCGCGTGGACTATCTCGGCGGCGTGATGAACAACATGGCCTATTGCCTTGCCGTGGAAAAGCTCGCAGGCATTCAGGTGCCGGCGCGGGCGCAGACGATCCGCGTGATGATGGCCGAGCTCTTCCGCATCGCGAGCCACCTCGTATGGTACGGGACCTTTGCACAGGATGTCGGCGCATTGTCCCCGGTCTTTTACATGTTCACGGACCGGGAACGCATCTTCGACATAGTCGAAGCTGTGTGCTGAGGCCGCATGCATCCAGCCTGGTTCAGGATCGGCGGCGTTGCCATGGACCTGCCAAAGGGATGGGACAGACTGGTCAGGGATTTTCTGAACTATCTGCCCCCCCGGCTGAAGCAATATGACAGCATCGTGATGCAGAACAGCATCTTCAAAGCGCGCACCAAAGGCATCGGCGCATACACGAAGGACGACGCGATCGACTGGGGCGTGACCGGCGCGGGTCTCCGCGCCTGCGGATACGAGTGGGATTTCCGGAAGAAGCGGCCCTATTCCGGGTACGAGAACTTCGAATTCGATATTCCAACGGCAACCCATGGCGACTGCTACGACCGGGGGGTTGTGCGCGTGGAAGAAATCCGGCAGAGCCTAAGGATCATCGAACAATGTGTGGACAACATGCCATCCGGCCCGTACAAGTCAGACCATCCGCTCACAACGCCGCCGCGTAAGGAGCGCACGATGAAAGATATCGATACGCTCATCAACCACTTCCTCGGCGTGAGCTGGGGCCCGGTGATTCCTGCGGGCGAAGCGTTCATGGGAATCGAGGCAACCAAGGGGAACAACGGCTACTACCTCATCAGCGACGGTGACACGATGTCATACCGGACCCGGATACGGACCCCCTCGTTCGCGCACATGCAGATGGTGCCGAAGATCAGCAAGGGTCTGATGATCGCGGACCTGCTCGCTATCATCGGAAGCATTGATTTTATTTTGGCGGACCTGGACAGATGATGGAATTTAGACACTGAGGACACTGACAAGTTATGATCAAGCCTGATCAAAGAAAAGATCTTAAAACGTATTTATCATAGCCATGTCAGTGTAAATCAGTGTCAAAGTGTTTTTAATTGATCTCTTATGCTTACTGAACAGGAAATACAACGCATCAACGCCGAGCTGGCGCACAGTCTGACGAAGCAGGCAGCATCTGTCGAAGCGCTCAGGATCGTGCAGAAGCACCGGGGCTGGGTGTCCGACGAAATGCTCCGGGAAACTGCTGCGCTCCTCGACATGACAACGGCAGAACTTGACGCCGTGGCCACGTTCTACAATTTCATCCTCCGAAAGCCCGTGGGCCGTCATGTGATCTATATCTGCGACAGCATATCCTGTTGGGTCGTGGGGTTCGACCCGCTGTATGACGAACTGACCAGGAAGCTCGGGATCAGGTTCGGCGAGACAACAACAGATAACCGCTTCACCCTGCTTCCTGCCTCGTGCCTCGGCGCCTGCGACCGCGCGCCGGTCATGATGGTGGATGATAACCTGTATGGCCCGGTGACGACTGCGATGGTGGATGAGATATTGGAAAGATATAAATAATATTGACACTGATTTACACTGACAAAAGCTATGATAAGGGCGACATCGATTCTATCTTTAATCAGAACTGATCATAGTTAATCAGTGTCCCTCAGTGTCAAAGATTCTCTTTATGGATAAACCACTTACAAAGAACATCCATCCGGGCCAAGAACCGCTCTCGCTAAAGGAATACGAGCAGACGGGCGGCTACCAATCCGTGCGCAAGGCCCTCTCCGTGACACCGAAGGACATCATCGATGTGGTGAAAGCTTCCACCCTGCGCGGCCGCGGAGGCGCGGGCTTTCCCACGGGACAGAAATGGGGATTCGTCCCAACCGGTCCCTCCGCGCCCCGTCCCAAGTACCTGATCGTGAACGCGGACGAGATGGAGCCGGGCGCGTTCAAGGACCGTTTCCTGCTCGAGGGAGATCCGCACCAGATCGTCGAGGGTGTGATCACAAGCGCGATCGCGCTTGAAGCGGAACAGGCCATGATCTTCCTACGCTGGGGTTATCCCCTTGCTGAAACACGGCTGCTGAGAGCGATCAGCGAGGCATACGAGAGCGGCTATCTCGGCAGGAACATCCTCGGGTCCTCATTCAGCATCGAGCTTCGCATCCACACGAGCGCGGGCAGATATATCTGCGGCGAGGAGACCGCGTTGATCAACGCGCTCGAAGGCAAACGCGCGACCCCCCGGGCAAAACCGCCGTTCCCGCTCGTCGTCGGCCTCTGGGGCAAGCCCACGATCGTGGACAATGTGGAGACCATTGCGAACATCCCACATATCGTGAACAACGGGGCGGAATGGTTCAAGGGTCTTAGCAGAAGCACTGACGGAGGGACCAAGATCTACGGCGTCTCCGGCCGTGTAAAGCGGCCCGGCGCATGGGAGCTTCCCATGGGCGTAACTATCCGCGAACTGCTCGAAGAACACGCCGGCGGCATGATGGATGGCTACCAATTTCGCGGCCTCATCCCGGGCGGCGCGTCAACGGACTTTCTGGTCAAGGAACACCTCGATGTCAAGATGGACTTCGATTCCGTGTCAAAAGCAGGAAGCCGCATGGGCACCGGCACCATGATCATTCTCGATGACAGAACCTGTCCAGTGGGGTTCGTGCTGAACCTCGAACAATTCTTCAGCCGCGAATCCTGTGGATGGTGCACGCCGTGTAGGGAAGGCCTTCCGTGGATCGTGAACATGCTTGACGCTATTGAACGCGGTCAGGGCGAAATGGACGACATCGGCATCCTGGAGCAGCAGTGCAGGCTGCTCGGCGTCGGGAACACCTTCTGCGCTTGGGCTCCGGGCGCAGTCGAACCGCTCCAGAGCGCGTTGAAGTACTTCAGGGAAGATTTTGAGAGGCACATTTATGAGAAGCGATGCTTATGGAAAGACTAATTGACACTGAGGACACTGAAGATATATGAAAAAGCAGTATGACAATTATATTCACTCTGAATTGACAGACAAGATCTTGCACTGTGTTCATGAGGTCCATCGAAAACTTGGGCACGGCTTTCTTGAAAAGGTTTACGAAAATGCCCTAATGATAGTCCTCACGAAGGCAGGTCTTAGGGCAATTCAGCAAGCGCCGGTAAAAGTGCTATTCGAGGGCGTGGTCATCGGCGAATATATTGCTGATATTCTCGTTGAAGATACTGTTGTTCTTGAACTTAAGGCCATAACGGAGCTTGCAAGCGCCCATGAGGTGCAGCTCGTCAATTATCTCAAAGCAAGTGGAATACGTGTAGGCCTTTTGGTCAATTTCGGACCAAAGCTTTCCATGAAGAGAAAGGTTGTTTAATCATATTCCATCAGTGTCCTCAGTGTCTAAAATTATGTTTACAATCTATATCGACAATAAACCGTATCAAGTCAAGGAAGGCCAGAACCTCCTCCAAGCCTGCCTGTCCCTGGGCTTCGATCTCCCCTACTTCTGCTGGCACCCTGCCATGCATTCCGTGGGCGCTTGCCGCCAGTGCGCGGTAAAGCAGTTCAAGGACGAAAAGGACACCAGGGGAAGGATCGTCATGTCCTGCATGACGCCGCTGTCCGAGGGCATGCGCATCTCGGTTGACGACCCAGATGCAAAGGCGTTCCGCACAGGCGTGAGCGAATGGCTCATGCTGAACCATCCCCACGATTGTCCGATCTGCGACGAAGGCGGCGAGTGCCACCTCCAGGACATGACCGTCATGACCGAACAGACCTACAGGAGGAACCGCTTCAAAAAACGCACGCACCAAAACCAGGACCTCGGCCAGTTCATTAATCACGAGATGAACCGCTGCATCCAGTGCTACCGTTGCGTACGGTTCTATCGAGGAATCGCGGGCGGCAGGGACCTGAACGTGTTCTCTTCGCATGATCATGTCTACTTCGGAAGGCAAGAGGACGGCATCCTCGAAAGCGAGTTCAGCGGCAACCTCGTGGAGATCTGCCCCACCGGTGTGTTCACGGACAAGACCTTCAAAAAGCATTACACGCGCAAGTGGGACCTCCAGACCGCGCCGTCCATCTGTGTGCATTGCAGCCTCGGCTGCAATACCATTGCCGGTGAGCGGTATGGTACGCTCCGCAGGATACTCAACCGGTATAATCATGAGGTGAACGGCTACTTCCTGTGCGACCGGGGCAGGTTCGGGTATGAGTTCGTGAACAGTGCAAAACGGATCAAAACATCCTTGGAGCGATCACCCTCCCCAACCCCTCCCGTAAAGGGAGGGGCTACACATGCGATGTCACCAGTCCCAATCGCTTTGACCAATACCTCCTCTCCCCTTGTGGGAGAGGGCCGGGGTGAGGGGAACCTTCATCCTATTGATAAGGAGTCCGTCCTCAGACACATTACTACTATCCTTGCCAATAGTAAGAAAACCGTCGGCATCGGTTCACCTCGCGCTTCCCTGGAATCGAACTTCAGCCTTCGCACGCTCGTGGGACAGGACAATTTCTACTCCGGCATGTCGCCGAAAGAACATGCCCTTGTGAAACTGATCATCGACATCATGCAAAAAGGTCCTGCGAGAACGCCATCCCTCAAGGAAGTTCAGGACGCAGACGCGATCCTGGTGCTCGGCGAGGACGTTACGAATACGGCGCCGATGCTTAGCCTCTCGATCCGTCAGGCTTCGCGGAACAAACAGCTCGAGATCGCCGTAAACATGAAACTTCCGCTTTGGGATGACAATGCGGTAAGAAATGCTGGGCAGGATGAAAGAAGCCCGATCTTTATTTCATCGAGTGCGGAAACAAAACTGGACGATATTGCAACAAACACGTATCATGCCAGCCCGCATGAAATAGCACTTCTGGGTTTTGCGATAGCCCATGAACTTGATCCGGATGCACCCGCGGTGCAAGGCATCTCCAATGCCACCCTCCCTTCATCCCTCCCATCAAGGGAGGGACAACAAAAAGCCCCCTCTCCCCTCGTGGGAGAGGGCCGGGGTGAGGGGGCTCGTCAAAATCTCCTATCTCTTGCAAAAGAGATCGCCACAGCACTCAAGAATGCCAAACGTCCCCTTATCGTCTCCGGAACCGGCTGCATGAACGAATCTATTATCCAGGCTGCAGCGAATGTGGCATGGGCGCTCTGTTCCAATGGGAAACAGGCCAATCTCTGCTATACCATGCTTGAATGCAATGCCATGGGTGCGGGGCTGTTAAACGCTAAAAACATCGAAGACCTGAGTGCAAAGGATATCGACACGCTCATCATCCTTGAGAACGATCTTTACCGAAGGATGGACGGAAAAACGGTCGATGACCTTCTGGCTCGGGCAAAACAGGTGGTCGTGCTCGATCATCTCATTAATCCGACATCATTCAGGGCAGATATCGTTCTCCCGGCTTCGACCTTTGCCGAAGCATCAGGCACGCTCGTGAACAATGAATCACGACCCCAGCGGTTCTATCAGGTCTTCG
>Ga0315268_10004829_pt1 | contig 14555 bp, 28 predicted proteins | sample C1_top_MG_FD_204535 | JGI IMG/M metagenome (GOLD analysis project Ga0315268, IMG submission 204535) | Sediment microbial communities from Yellowstone Lake, YNP, Wyoming, USA - C1_top | ecosystem: Environmental > Aquatic > Freshwater > Lake > Sediment | place: USA: Wyoming | collected 2017-08-01
TGGCAGCGCGATGGTCAGAGAGATATTTCCATAACAAGCAGATTCCCGGCAGCCCCACCGGGCTCGTCCAACAAACGGTTCAGATCGTGGCTCGCTGCGCGATCACGATCTAACCTTAGCCGTTAGAGTTTATTCGACATCAACCGCTGTAGCATCGGCGGGACGATCCATCAGTTCGACCAGCGCCATCGGGGCATTGTCGCCCTTGCGGAAGCCAAACTTGAGGATGCGCGAGTAGCCGCCGTTGCGTGCCGCGTAGCGCGGGCCGAGTTCGTCGAACAGCTTGGTGACCATTTCGCGATCGCGCAAACGGGCAAATGCCAGACGGCGGTTTGCCAGACTCGGGGTCTTGCCCAGGGTCAGGATAGGTTCTGCAACACGGCGCAGTTCCTTGGCCTTGGGCAAGGTGGTCTTGATGAGTTCGTGACGCAACAGCGACACGGTCATGTTGCGGAACATCGCCAGACGGTGGCTGCTGGTGCGGTTGAGTTTTCTTAAACCTAAACGGTGACGCATGATTTGCCTCTCTTGACTTCTTTGGTTGCCCTATGCGCTGGTAGCGACAGGCCAGTTTTCCAGCTTCATGCCCAGCGACAAATTATGCTCGGCGAGAACCTGCTTGATTTCGTTCAGCGACTTGCGGCCCAGGTTCGGGGTGCGCAGCAGATCGTTTTCGGTGTACTGGATCAGATCGCCGATGTAATGGATGCTTTGCGCCTTGAGGCAGTTGGAAGAACGCGGGGTCAGTTCCAGATCATCCACCGGACGCAACAGGATCGGATCGACCTTGGGTGTTTGCACCTTCTCGACGACAGGCTCGGTGCCTTCCAGCGCGGCGAACACGGAGAATTGATCCACCAAAATGCGCGCCGCATTGCGGATCGCTTCCTCGGGATCGACCGCACCATTGGTTTCGATGTGCATCACCAGCTTGTCCAGATCGGTGCGTTGTTCCACGCGCGCGCTTTCCACGGCATAGCTCACACGGCTGACCGGGCTGAACGATGCGTCCAGCGCGATATGGCCGACTGCGCGGGTTTCATTCGGTGCCAGTCTGGAAATCGCCGACACGTAGCCGCGGCCTTGTTCGACCTTGATCTGCATGTCCAGCTTGCCGCCGGCAGTCAGATGTGCGATCACATGATCGGGGTTGATCACTTCGACATCGGCATTGCCGCTGATGTCAGCCGCTGTCACCACGCCCTGGCCTTCTTTTTTGAGGGTCAGCACGACTTCCGGGGTGTTATGCAAACGCAGCACCACACCCTTGAGGTTCAGCAGAATATCCACGACATCTTCCTGCACGCCGTCTATGGTGGCGTATTCATGCAGCACACCGGCCATTTTGACTTCAGTCGGTGCGGCACCCTGCATCGAAGACAGCAGGATACGACGCAATGCATTGCCCAATGTGTGGCCGTAGCCGCGCTCGAAAGGCTCCATCACCACTTTGGCCTGGGTGTCGGAAATCTTTTGCACATCGATGATGCGGGGTTTCAAAAATTCATTCTTAGACATATGCTACTCCCCGTGGATTACTTGGAATACAACTCAACCACAAGATGTTCGTTGATGGTTGCAGGCAGTTCGGCACGTTGCGGCTTGGCTTTAAATGTTCCCTTGAAGGCCTTGGTGTCCATTTCGATCCATTCCGGAAAACCGCGCTGCTCGGCCGCAGCAAGAGCCGCCTTGATGCGCAGTTGCGCCTTGGACTTTTCGACGATTTCAACCACGTCACCGGGACGCACTTGATAGGAAGGAATATTCACACGCTTTCCGTTTACCAGCAAGCCGTTATGGCGCACTACCTGGCGCGCTTCGGCGCGCGATGCGCCAAAACCCATGCGGTAGGAAACATTGTCCAGGCGGGATTCCAGAATCTGCAGCAAGCTTTCACCGGTAATGCCGCGCTGGCTTTCCGCTTGTTTGTAGGTCAGGCGGAATTGCCTTTCCAGCACGCCGTAGATACGACGCACTTTCTGCTTTTCACGCAACTGGCCGCCGTATTCCGACAGGCGGGTATTTTTCTTTTGACCGTGCTGGCCGGGCGGATAGGCTCTGCGCTCAACACCGCATTTGTCGGTAAAACATTTCTCGCCCTTCAGGAACAGCTTCTCGCCTTCACGGCGGCACTGACGGCACTTTGCATCAAGATTTCTAGCCAAGGTCGGCTCTCCCCAAAAGTTAGATACGAATTAGATACGGCGCTTTTTAGGCGGGCGGCAGCCGTTGTGCGGCACCGGCGTAATATCGGAAATGCTGGTGATCTTAAAACCAGCAGCGTTCAATGCGCGCACGGCGGATTCACGGCCTGGGCCGGGTCCCTTGATGCGCACTTCAATATTCTTTACGCCGCATTCAACTGCAGACTTGCCCACCGTTTCGGCTGCAACCTGGGCAGCGAAGGGTGTGCTTTTACGCGATCCTTTAAAACCATTCGCACCGCTGGTGGACCATGCCAAAGTGTTGCCTTGACGGTCGGTAATGGTGACGATGGTATTATTGAAGGAAGCGTGAACGTGCGCGATACCTTCCGCTACGTTCTTCTTGACTTTCTTGCGCACTTTCGTGCTTGGCTTTACCATTCTCTAATCCTCTAAAGCGTTACGGTCACTTCTATAAATCCAGATTTCATTCCAACTGCTGTGTTGCTCAAAAATTTTCTTGCTTACATATTAGCCATATGCGGCGCTTCGATAATTTTTTCGCGCCTTGCATTTGGACGAACTCTGAATTTCTAGAAGCGCCCTAATAGCAAACTTACTTCTTGGCGCCGGCAATCGCCTTGCGCGGGCCCTTGCGGGTGCGCGCATTGGTGCGAGTGCGCTGGCCGCGACACGGCAAACCGCGACGATGACGCACGCCGCGATAGCAACCCAGGTCCATCAGACGCTTGATGTTCATGGTCGTTTCACGGCGCAAATCGCCTTCCACCGTGATTTTGGCGACTTGTTCGCGCAGTTTTTCCACTTCCGCGTCGGTCAAGTCTTTCATCTTGGCGGCGGCGTTCACACCGGCTGCCGCGCAAACGGCTTGCGAGCGTGTGCGTCCGATACCGTAGATTGCAGTCAAAGCAATCACGGCGTGTTGATGGTTGGGGATATTGACCCCTGCAATACGTGCCATGCAGTCACCCTATCTTTGAAAAATAAAAATTATAACTCTCGAGGCCGGTCTTTCCAATTGACCTTGGCTCAATTAACCCTGGCTCAATCAACCTTGGCGTTGCTTATGGCGCGGCTCGGTGCAAATCACACGCACCACGCGTTTACGAATAACTATTTTGCAGTTACGGCATATCTTCTTCACAGATGCTTGAACTCTCATTTTCTTCTCCTTACCTGCTTTACTATTTAGCGCGGAATACGATGCGCGCCTTGCTCAAATCATAGGGTGTCAACTCTACCGTCACCTTGTCGCCGGGCAGTATGCGAATATAGTGCATACGCATCTTTCCCGAAATATGACCCAGCACCACATGACCATTTTCCAGCTTTATCCTGAATGTCGCGTTGGGGAGCGACTCTTCTACCTCGCCCGCCATCTGAATCACGTCTTCTTTGGACATTAGCGAGTCAACCCGCCTTTGAAGTTTGCTTTCTTCAGCAATCCTTCATACTGGTGTGTCATAAGGTAGGACTGCACTTGTGTCATGAAGTCCATCGTTACCACCACCATGATCAACAGCGAGGTGCCGCCAAAGTAAAACGGCACATTCCACTTAACCACCAGAAATTCAGGCAACAAACAAACCAGGGTGATGTATATCGCACCAATCATGGTCAGGCGCGTTAAAATCTTTTCAACGTAATTCGCAGTCTGCTCGCCGGGGCGGATCCCGGGCAAAAACGCACCGCTTTTCTTCAGATTGTCTGCAGTTTCTTTCGGGCTGAACACCAGCGCAGTATAGAAAAAACAGAAAAACACAATCGCACCCGCATAAAGCAACACATAAATCGGCTGGCCTGGCGACAGCTTATCGCTGACGTCCTTGAGCCAGCTCATTGCCGGACTGCTGCCGAACCATCCGGCAATCGTCGCCGGGAACAGGATGATGCTCGAGGCGAAAATCGGCGGGATCACACCGGCCATATTCAGCTTCAGCGGCAAGTGCGAACTTTGCCCGCCATACACTTTGTTGCCCACCTGACGCTTGGCGTAATTCACCAAAATCTTGCGCTGACCACGTTCAACAAAAACCACCAGCGCAGTTATAGCAATTGCGCCAAAAAACAGTGCCAGCACCAGCGGAATAGAGAACGCACCGGTGCGGGCCAGTTCCAGCGTGCTGCCGATCGCACGCGGCAGCCCCGCCGCGATACCCGCAAAAATGATCAGCGAGATACCGTTGCCCAAACCGCGCTCGGTGATTTGTTCACCGAGCCACATCAGGAACATCGTCCCGGTCACCAGAGTCACCATGGTGGTCAACTGAAACATCCCGCCGGGATTCAGTACAAGCCCGTGTTGCGTTTGCAATGCCACCGAGATGCCAAACGACTGGAACAACGCCAGCCCCAAGGTGCCATAGCGTGTGTACTGGGTGATCTTACGGCGGCCGGCTTCACCTTCTTTCTTCAATTGTTCGAGGTGCGGCACGGCAATCGCAGCCAACTGCATGATGATCGATGCAGAGATATACGGCATGATACCCAGGGCAAATATGGTAAAGCGCGATAATGCGCCGCCCGAAAACATATTGAACATGCCCAAGATGCCGTTTGTTTGCGACTTGAACAAATCCGCCAACACCGTAGGATCGATACCCGGCACCGGAATATGCGCGCCGATGCGGAACACCACCAGCGCACCCAGCAGAAACCAGAGGCGGCTGCTCAGATCGCCGTATTTTCCTTTGGTCACACCCTTGGCAGCTGTACTCACGTACTGACCTTATTCAGCGATGCTGCCGCCAGCGGCTTCAATCGCCGTGCGCGCACCCTTGGTTGCCAGCAAACTCTGCAATTTCACCGCACGGGTGATTTCGCCGCACAGGATAACCTTCACAGTCATTGCTCCGGCATGAACAATACCGGCTTGCTTGAGCGCCAACAGATCAATGCTGTCGACCGGCATCTTCTGCAAATCGGACAAACGCACCTGGGCCGTGTCGTAACGCGTCAGCGAAATAAAACCGCGCTTGGGCAAACGGCGTTGCAGCGGCATTTGACCGCCTTCAAAACCGACCTTGTGAAAACCGCCGGCACGGGACTTTTGCCCTTTGTGGCCGCGTCCACATGTCTTGCCCAAACCGGAACCGATACCGCGTCCAACGCGACGCTTGGCGTGCTTGGCACCTTGTGCAGGTTGAATTTTATTGAGTTGCATTTGTTATGCCTCGCACTTAACCATGTAAAACACTTTATTGATCATGCCGCGCACGCAAGGAGTGTCCTCCAGTTGCACGGTGTGGTTGATACGGCGCAGACCCAAGCCGCGGATGGTATCGCGATGCGATTGTTTGGTGCCAATCAGACTTTTGATTTGCGTGACTTTTAAAGTCTTGGTTGTTGCTTTGGTTTTTGTCATGGATTACCCCAGGATCTCTTCGACGTTTTTGCCGCGCTTGGCAGCAATTTCGGACGGCGAATTCATTGCTTTCAGACCGTTCAGTGTGGCACGCACCACGTTGTACGGGTTGCTCGAACCGATACACTTGGCCAGCACATCGCGCACGCCCACCGCCTCGAACACGGCGCGCATCGCACCGCCGGCAATAATTCCGGTACCTTCGGACGCCGGCTGCATCAGGACTTTTGCCGCGCCATGCTTGCCGATCACGGTGTGGTGCAAGGTGCCGTTCTTCAGGCTGACCTTGGCCAGGTTGCGCCGCGCCTCATCCATGGCTTTTTGCACGGCAACCGGAACTTCCTTGGATTTTCCTTTGCCCATCGCCACGCGGCCATCGCCATCACCGACCACGGTGAGCGCGGCGAAGCCCATGATGCGGCCACCCTTGACCACCTTGGTGACGCGGTTCACGGAAATCATCTTCTCGATCAGACCGTCATCACGCTTTTCCTGTTGTTGCATTTTCCCTTGCGGCTTTGCCATCGCTCAACTCCAATTAGAACTGCAGACCATGTTCACGCGCGGCTTCAGCCAACGCCTTGACACGGCCATGATACCGGTTACCGGAACGGTCGAACGCAACCTGGGTAATGCCCGCGCTCTTTGCCTTCTCGGCGATACGCTTGCCCACCACGGCCGCAGCGGCCTTGTTGCCGCCATTCGCCAAAGCTTTGCGCACTTCGGCTTCGACGCTGGATGCACTGGCCAGCACTTTGCTGCCGCAAGCGGAGATCACCTGGGCATAGATGTGAAAATTAGTGCGGCTTATTGCCAAACGAACCGATTTTTTTTCAGCAATGCGTGCACGGGTTTTGCGTGCTCTGCGCTGACGCGCTTCTTTTTTGATCAACATATCCGCCTCAATTATTTCTGCCTTGATTATTTCTTCTTGGTTTCTTTCAAAATCACCACTTCGTCGCTATAGCGCACACCCTTGCCCTTGTAGGGTTCGGGCTCGCGGAAGGCGCGAATTTCAGCGGCAACTTGTCCGACCTGCTGCCTGCTGGCGCCCTTCAACACGATGTCAGTCTGTGTCGGCGTTTCAACTTTCACACCGGCTGGCATCTTGTACGAAACCGGATGGGAATAGCCCAGGGTCAGGTTCAAGGTATCGCCAGCAGCCTGAGCGCGATAACCCACGCCCACCAGGGTCAGCTTGCGCTCGAAACCCCTGCTCACACCCAGCACCATGTTCGCCAGCAACGCGCGGACCGTGCCGGACATCGCATTGGCCTGCATGGTGTCGTTCTGCGCTTTGCACAACAGGCTGTCGCCCTCGCGCACCACACTCACGTCACCCGACAGGGCTTGCTTAAGGGTGCCCAGCGGGCCCTTTACCGAAATTTCACCCGCAGCCAGCGCGACTTCGACACCGCTAGGCACTGCGACAGGTTTCTTGGCAACTCTAGACATGCTTACCTCGCTACGCGACTACGCACAGCACTTCACCGCCAATACCATTGGCGCGCGCTTTGCGGTCGGTCATCAAACCCTTGGAAGTCGACACGATGGCGATACCCAGGCCATTCATCACCTTGGGGATATCATCGGAACCCTTGTAAATACGCAGTCCGGGACGGCTAATGCGCTGGATCTTTTCGATCACCGGACGGCCGCTGTAATACTTCAGGCCGATTTCCAGCGTGGCCTTGCCACCGTCAGCGACGACACTGAAGCCATCCACATAACCTTCGTCTTTCAACACCTCGGCGATCGCCACCTTCAGCTTCGAAGAAGGCATTTTTACTGTGGTTTTTTCCGCCATCTGCGCATTGCGAATGCGCGTCAACATATCGGAGATTGGATCACTCATGCTCATATATTTCTCCTACCAGCTGGCCTTAACGATACCGGGAATCTCACCGCGCATCGCGAATTCACGCAACTTGATACGCCCCAAACCAAACTTCTTGAAAGTACCGCGCGGGCGGCCGGTCAACGCACAGCGGTTACGCAGACGCACCGGGCTCGAGTCGCGCGGCAACGCCTGCAACTGCAGGCGCGCAGCAGCGCGATCCTCGTCGCTCAGCTTTACATTCGAAATCGTTGCCAGCAACAACGCGCGCTTGGGTGCAAACTTCGCAACCATTTCACGGCGCTTTTGTTCGCGGTTGATAACTGCCATCTTAGCCATTAGTCTTCCCTCATTTCTTTAATGGGAGTTTGAATGCCAACAAAAGAGCCCTGGCTTCCTCGTCGGTCTTCGCGGAGGTGGTGATGGTGATATTCATACCACGCAACGCATCAATCTTTTCGTACTCGATTTCCGGAAAAATGATTTGTTCCTTAACGCCCATGTTATAGTTGCCACGACCGTCAAAGGACTTGCCGGAGATACCGCGGAAATCGCGAATACGCGGGATTGCCACGGAAATCAGCCGATCCAGGAATTCGTACATGCGCTCTTTGCGCAATGTCACTTTGCAACCGACCGGGTAACCCTCACGAATCTTGAAGCCGGCAATGGACTTTTTGGATACCGTAACGACCGGTTTCTGCCCGGCGATCTTTTGCATATCGCCCACCGCAAACTCCATCACTTTCTTGTCCGCGACCGCTTCACCGACACCCATGTTCAAGGTGATCTTTTCGATGCGCGGCACTTCCATGACGGACTTGTATCCGAACTGCTTCATCAGGTCTTTGGTGACCTTGTCTTTGTAGAAACCGTACAAACGAGCCATGCTCTATACCCCTTATGCGTCAATCATTTCACCGCTGGATTTGAACACACGCACCTTGCGCCCATCTTCCAGCGTTTTGATACCGACCCGATCACCCTTTTTGGCAGCCGCATTGTAAATCGCCACATTCGAAATATGAATGGGCAATTCCTTTTCCACGATGCCGCCAGTCAAACCCTTTACCGGGTTAGGCTTTTGATGTTTCTTTACCTTGTTGATGCCGCCCACCAGCACGCGATCACCCATGACCTGCAGCACGCTGCCTCGGTTGCCCTTGTCTTTACCGGCGATAACGATAACGTCATCGTTTTTCTTGATCTTGTTCATGATTTTTCCTGACTTAACCTATTGGACCCGATTCGTCTCTGCTTATATAGCTTCGGCGCTTACAGCACTTCTGGTGCCAGCGAAACGATCTTCATGAACTTCTCGGTACGCAACTCGCGTGTCACCGGCCCGAAGATACGCGTGCCGATAGGCTCCAGCTTGGCATTAAGCAATACCGCAGCATTGCCGTCAAACTTGACCAAAGACCCATCGGAGCGGCGCACACCTTTGGCAGTGCGGACCACCACGGCGTTGTACACTTCGCCCTTCTTTACGCGACCGCGCGGAGCCGCATCCCTGATGCTGACCTTGATGACATCACCAACGGAAGCATACCGGCGCCTGGAACCACCCAACACCTTGATGCACATCACGGAACGCGCACCGGTATTGTCAGCCACATCTAAAACAGACTGCATTTGTATCATTATTTAATCTCCAACTTGTTCCGCTCACAGCGGCCAGTTTTGGAACCCGTTAGGGGTCAGGTCGCCGCAAGCGGCGATGAAACGAAGCCGCGCATTATATGCAAATTCAGAAAAGACGCAAGCAGAAATTACAATCAACTGTTTGCCGCCGCCTTTTCAAGCAGCTTTGCAACGCGCCAGCTTTTGGTTTTTGCGATCGGGCGGCACTCTTCAATCGTCACCCTGTCTCCGGCATGAAACTCGTTAGCCTCATCATGCGCATGATATTTTTTTGAAACGCGAATGATCTTGCCCAGCAACGGGTGCTTTACTTTACGCTCGACCAGAACCGTTACGGTCTTGTCCATCTTGTCGCTTGTCACAATACCAGTCAGAGTACGCTTCAGGCCCGAATCGTTTGTTGCTTTAGCTTCGCTCATTGCTGTTGAATCACTCATTTCTGGGCGCCCTTTTCTGTCAGCACAGTCTTTACGCGGGCGATATCGCGACGCACCTTGCGCATTTCACTGGTATTGGTCATTTGTTGTGTCGCAACTTGCATACGCAAACCGAACTGCGCCTTGGTCAAAGACAGCAATTCATTATGTAGATCAACTGCGGACTTGGTTTTAAGCTCACTGGCCTTCATATCATGTTCCTACCTGTCTGACTACAAAAGAGGTGGCCAGCGGCAGCTTTGCCGCAGCCAAACGAAATGCCTCGCGCGCCAAAGTTTCATCCACGCCATCCATTTCGTATAACATCTTGCCGGGCTGAATCTCGGCGACGTAGAACTCCGGATTACCCTTGCCGTTGCCCATGCGGACTTCGGCAGGCTTTTTGGAGATCGGCTTATCCGGAAAAATACGTATCCAGATACGGCCGCCGCGCTTGATATGGCGCGTCATGGCACGGCGTGCGGCCTCGATCTGGCGTGCCGTCAAACGACCGCGCACAACCGCCTTCAGGCCGAATTCACCGAAACTTACCTTGTTGCCACGGGTGGCAATGCCGGTATTACGACCCTTTTGCTCCTTGCGATATTTTCTTCTAGCTGGCTGTAGCATGCTTAGCTCCCGACTTTCTTATTTTCTTTTCTGCCTCGGCGGCGACTGGTGCAACGGCTTCCTGATCCGAAATTTCACCCTTGAATACCCAAACTTTCACGCCGATAACTCCGTAAGTGGTCTTCGCCTCGGATGTGCCGTAATCGATATCGGCACGCAGAGTATGCAATGGCACACGGCCTTCGCGATACCATTCGGTACGGGCGATCTCTATGCCGTTCAAACGACCCGCGCTCATGATCTTGATGCCTTGCGCGCCGAGGCGCATCGCGTTTTGCATCGCGCGTTTCATCGCGCGACGGAACATGATGCGCTTTTCCAGCTGTGCGGTAATGCTCTCGGCGATCAGTTGCGCATCGATTTCCGGCTTGCGCACTTCTTCGATCGCAACATCGACAGATTGCAGGCCCATGCGCTTGCGCAATTCGGCGCGCAGCGTTTCGATGTCTTCGCCCTTCTTTCCGATCACCATGCCGGGGCGCGCGGTGTAAATAGTCACCTTGGCGTTCTTGGCCGGGCGTTCGATGATCACCTTTGAGACACCGGCTGAAGCCAGTTTCTTTTTCAGGTAGGCGCGAACCTCGATATCTTTGAGCAGCAAGTCAGCGAAGTTTTTGCTGTTGGCGTACCATTTGGAATCCCAATTTTTACGAACGCACAAACGGAAACCGGTTGGATGAATTTTCTGTCCCATAATCTACCCTTAGCTCCCGACGCTGACAGTAATGTGGCAAGTTTGCTTTTCAAGGCGATTGCCCTGACCCTTGGCACGCGCCGAGAAACCTCTGCCCGATGCCGCCTTGTCGACGTAAATAACTTTTACCTTCAATTCGTCGATATCCGCACCATCGTTATGCTCGGCGTTCGCAATCGCTGACTCGAGAGCCTTCTTGATGATGGTGGCGGCCTTTTTCGGGCTGAAGGTCAGGATGTTGAGCGCCTGCGCAACCGGCAAACCGCGTATCTGATCAGCCACCAGACGGCCCTTTTGAGCTGACAGATGTATCCTTTTTGCAACTGCAGTAGTCGTTGTCATCATGCCCCCGGTTTCTTGACCACGGCCTTTTTATCGGCAGAATGTCCCTTGAAGGTGCGCGTCAGGGAAAATTCTCCCAACTTGTGGCCCACCATGTTTTCGGATACGTACACCGGAATATGCTGCTTGCCGTTATGCACCGCAATTGTCAGACCGACAAACTCGGGCAACACCGTGGAACGGCGCGACCAGGTTTTCACCGGACGTTTATCATTGGTGGCGCGGACCGTCTCGACCTTCTTGAGCAGGTGAGCGTCAACAAATGGACCTTTTTTAATCGAACGTGCCATATCTATCTACCCCTTAAACCTGAAAGCGACGACGCACGATCATGCCGCTGGTGCGCTTGTTGCGACGTGTGCGGAACCCCTTGGCCGGCACACCCCACGGGCTGACCGGATGACGTCCGGCAGCAGTCTTGCCCTCGCCGCCACCGTGCGGGTGATCGACCGGGTTCATCACCACACCGCGGACGGTCGGGCGGACACCGCGCCAACGCATCGCACCCGCTTTTCCAATTGAACACAGGCTGTGTTCTGAGTTGCCAACTTCGCCCAAAGTCGCCTTGCAATCGATGTGCACTTTGCGAATTTCGCCGGAGCGCAAACGCAACTGCGCGTAGCTGCCTTCACGCGCAAGCAGCTGCACGGAAGTGCCTGCGGAACGCGCCAGCTGCGCACCCTTGCCCGGCAGCATTTCTATGCAATGTATCGTCGAGCCGACCGGTACGTTGCGTAACGGCATCGCATTACCCGGCTTGATCGGCGCTTCGGAACCGCTCACCAGGGCCGCTCCGGCGGCAATGCCTTTAGGCGCAATGATGTAGCGGCGCTCACCATCGGCATAGCACAACAAAGCCAGGTTGGCGCTGCGATTTGGATCATATTCCAGACGCTCTACTGTCGCGGGAATACCATCTTTATCGCGCTTGAAGTCGACCAGACGATAATGTTGCTTGTGACCACCACCCATATGACGTGTGGTGATGTGTCCGTTATTGTTGCGGCCTGCGGTGCTGTTCTGCTTTTCCAGCAGCGCTGCGACCGGCTTGCCCTTGTGCAAGCCCTTATTGACAAGACGCACCACGGCACGCTGCCCCGGAGTCGTTGGTTTCAGTTTAATCAATGCCATGATGGTTATCCTTGCTCGCTTGCAGCAAAATTGATTTCCTGACCGGCAGCCAGGCACACATAAGCTTTTTTCCAGTCGTTGCGACGGCCGAGAACTCGACCGCTGCGCTTGACCTTGCCCTTCACACAGGCCACTTGCACGCTGTCCACGCTCACCTTGAACATCAATTCAACGGCGGCTTTAATTTCAGGCTTGGTCGCATCCGTTGCGACACGGAAGATCACTTGCTCATTTTTTTCGGCAATGAAGGTAGCTTTCTCGGAGATTTGCGGCGCAAGCAACACGTTCATCAAACGTTCCTGGCTGAATTGCCCGGAATTTAATTGCCGGGGGCTAACTTTTGGGGTACTCATGCGAACATCTCCTCGATTTTAGCCACCGCATTGCGTGTCACCAACACGTTGGGGAAACGCACCAGGCTGACCGGGTCGGCCTGATTGGCTTCGAGCACCAGCACGTTAGGCAGATTACGGGAAGACAAATACAGATTTTCATCAATGCTGTCGGTAATGATCAACAGGCGAAAGCGATTGGTATCCACACCCAGACCCTTGATCTTCTGTGCCAGCAACTTGGTTTTTGGCGAGTCAACCGTCAGGCTGTCCACGACCACCAGGCGGTTTTCGCTGACCAGCTTTGACAAGATCGAAGCAAAACCTGCGCGGTACATCTTGCGGTTGACTTTTTGTGTGTAGTTTTCTTCGGCTGTGTTCGGAAAAATCTTGCCGCCGCCCCGCCACAGCGGGCTGGAAGCCATACCTGCGCGCGCGCGGCCGGTGCCTTTTTGCGCATACGGCTTGCGGGTGCTCTTGGCGATTTCGCTGCGGCCTTTTTGCTTGCTGTTGCCGGCACGCGCATTCGCCATATAGGCGGTGATCAACTGATGGACCAGATCTTCGTTATACTCGCGCCCGAACAATTCGTCGGAAGCTTTCAGATTCGCGGTCGACTGACCCTTGTCGTTAATGACTTTAAGTTCCATTACACACCTGCCTTCACTGCGGGACGCACGACGACGCTGCTGTTTATACAACCCGGAACAGCGCCTTTTACCAGCAGCAGTTGACGTGCGACATCTACACGCACGACCTGCAGATTCTGCACGGTCCGTTGCACGTCGCCCAGATGACCGGTCATGCGCTTACCGGGGAACACGCGGCCCGGATCCTGCGCCATACCGATGGAACCCGGCACGTTATGCGACTTGGAGTTACCGTGCGATGCACGGCCCGATTTGAAGTGGTGGCGCTTGATGGTGCCGGCGTAACCCTTACCTTTGGATACCCCCGTCACATCCACGAGCTGACCCACCTGAAAAATCTCGACGCTGACCACGGAACCTGCCTGCAGCCCAGCCAGTTGTTCGGGGGATACGGTGAATTCTTTCAGTACACTCCCCGCTTCCACACCCGCCTTCGCGTAGTGTCCGGCGGCAGCCTTGCTGACGCGACCGGGACGGCGCACCCCGTGTGCCAATTGCACAGCGGTGTAGCCATCGGTGCCTGCGGATTTAACCTGGGTGACACGATTGTTGGACACTTCCAGCACAGTCACCGGCAACGAAGAACCGTCATCGGTAAATACGCGGGTCATGCCAATCTTGCGACCGACAAGTCCTAAGCTCATTTTAATTTCCTCTTGTTAAGGGGCTGACTTCAATTGGTCAGCCGATTTAGCTGGTAGCTAGTAGCTTGTAGCGAGTAGCAAAAACGGGTCTGCTACAAGCTACCGGCTACGGGCTACCCGCTCGTTACTGCAACTTGATTTCCACATCCACACCGGCTGGCAGATCCAGCTTCATCAGCGCATCCACCGTCTTGTCGGTAGGATCAACGATGTCCATCAGACGCAGATGGGTGCGGATCTCAAACTGATCGCGCGAAGTCTTGTTGACATGCGGGGAACGCAGCACATCAAAACGCTCGATCTTGGTTGGCAACGGCACCGGGCCATTCACCACCGCACCGGTACGTTTTGCCGTTTCAACGATACGGGCAGCAGACTGGTCGATCAACCGATAATCAAACGCCTTGAGGCGAATGCGGATTTTTTGGCTTTGCATAATCTTCTCTTGCATTTACGCGGCAATGCCGCTAATTAAAGAACGAAATCGCGTGACCCGGATACCGAACCAGCCCACGCGAGGGCGCGCATTGTAGCCTTACTCAATAAACTTTGCAAACAAAAAACAGCTTGTAGCTGGTGGCTTGTAGCCAGTAGCAAAACCAGCTTGGCTACTAGCTACCCGCTACGGGCTACCCGCTCCTTACTCAATAATCTTTGCAAACAAAAAACAGCTTATAGCTGGTGGCTTGTAGCCAGTAGCAAAACC
>Ga0315268_10004830_pt1 | contig 14555 bp, 17 predicted proteins | sample C1_top_MG_FD_204535 | JGI IMG/M metagenome (GOLD analysis project Ga0315268, IMG submission 204535) | Sediment microbial communities from Yellowstone Lake, YNP, Wyoming, USA - C1_top | ecosystem: Environmental > Aquatic > Freshwater > Lake > Sediment | place: USA: Wyoming | collected 2017-08-01
AATAGGCAATACAACTGTTTTACCAAGTATGACATTAGGCACACCATTGGCTGAAGCTAGTGGGGGTACGGGTGTATCTACAGTGTTAGCAGCTACTAAGACAGCATTGAATGCTTCTGGTTCTGCTCCGGTTTATGCTTGTAGAGCATGGGTCAACTTCAACGGAACAGGCACTGTGGCTATTCGTGCAAGCGGGAATGTGTCGAGTATTACGGACAACGGTGTAGGTGATTATACGATTAATTTCACTACTGCTATGCCGGATGCGAATTATGCCGGATTGGTAACTGTGGGTGACCTTGTTAACCTTAGCGTATCTGGCGGGGGACAAAGCAACGTAACCAGAATAGCGGAATCGTACCGAGTACGAACCCCTAACGCGGCGCAGTCCAGTATGTTAGATGTTGATACTGTTTATGTAGCTGTTTTTAGATAAAGGAAAAACAAAATGAACCAAGTAATCATCTACAAACAAGACAATAGCACAGTAGCCATCATCCGTCCAACGGAAGAAGCACTAGCAATAATGACCATCGAGCAAATAGCAGCTAAGGACGTGCCTGCTGGTATGTTATTTGAAATAGTGGATGACTCTGCAATTCCTGCTGACCGTACTTTCCGCAACGCATGGGAACATTCTAATAGTGCTATTACTATTAACATCCCAAAGGCTCAGGATATTGCACACGATAAGCGTAGAGCTGCTCGTTCAGTAGAGTTTGCACCTCTGGATATTAAAGCGACCATCCCTTCCGAAGCAGCAAATGCGGAGACTGCTCGTCAAGTGGTTAGGGATAAGTATGCAGCAATTCAATTGAATATTGATTCTGCAATTAATGTGTCTGAGTTGAAGCTGATCGTTGAGGGGCTATGACTAATTACTTAAAATCAGTTAAAGGATAATCATGTCAGTCATCTCAGGATTAAAAGCAAACGCAGTAACAATCGGTACATCAAATACCGATACGAATAATTTTCAACTACGATCTAACGCAGATGGTACAGCAACTCTCGCTCGTAAGAGTGATGGTAGTGGTTGGGACGTGTTGACGATTGATTCGAGTGGGTATGTAAGATTCCCAACAACTGTGCAGAGTATGGTTAGACTTACAGGCTCTAATGGGTATGGTACGACTAATACTGCGATATGGAGATTCACAACTCAAGTAACTAATCAAGGTACTGATATTACCTATGCTTCAAGTGCGGCTAACGGGGATACGTTTACAGTTAATACTAACGGGGTTTATGCAATCACATATACCAACCAGTTTAATGCTACACAGTGGATGGGATTATCACTTAATGCTACAGGTGCAGATTTGACAACCAACGTATACGCTTTAACAGCATCTAAAATGCTATCTTCTGTATATACATCTTCTGCTTCGGGGGCTGGGATTGCTTCATGGACAGGTTATCTACCAGCAGGGTCTGTTGTAATGGCACATAACGTGGTTTCAGGGGTTGCTGGCGGAAATCCAGCTGCAGTAAACTTCACAATAACAAGGGTTTCCTAATATGTCACTCTCATTCACAGATGATGGTTCACAAGGTTCATTATCAATAGGTGGTATTCAATCCCTAGTTTTTAATAAACAAGGTCTAACAACTACCCCAATAACTACCAGACAAACTGTTGAACTTGGTACAGTTGATTCTAATGGATTCCCTGCCTTTGGTGGGTCAACTGGCTCAACGACTGTAACCACTGCTACTACGCTGTATCTCAATGCTGCTAATGGTATGGTGAACCGTAGAGGTTCAATTACTAATCCATCTTGGACTGGCTTATCTACTAACGGCACGATGTACGCTTACTTGGATATTGCTTCAGATGGTACTTGTACTACTGGCTCAACTACTTTAGCACCTGTATATCAATTTGGTGGTGCTTACAGCACAACTAACGGGCAATTCACTTTCAACATCCAAGAGATGACTGGCAAGGTAGGCAACGGTACAACTGCTGCTCAAACTTATAGAGTGTTTGTTGGCGAGTTTACAGTGAGTGGTGGTGTGGTTACGGCTATTATTTGGTATGCGTTGATGGGGAGGTATGATTCTGGATGGTTTTCTGTGGCTGCCTCATTACAGTATATTAAGTCACACAACATAGGCTGCTATCCCACTAAACACTATTCATTTGGAGCATCGGATTCAGCAGGAGCAACGTCAGGTCAATGGCTGTATATATCTAATGGTATGAGCGCGCAGGGAGGGGCATGGATAGAGAACATGACTTACAAAGTAGCTTCATTATTAACAGATGCATTTGTAAGATTCATGGCAAACAATACTTATAACACCGCCACATACGCAAGAATGGTTATTAGTAGGGGAGATTGGTAATCATGTCATACATATCAAGCAAAGACGGAAGCTACTACGAAGGTGATAAACAGTACGGTGATATTGATGTACCTCAACGACCATCGCCTAGTCATATTTGGCAGGACGGGTGGGTTCTAGTTCCTCCAACCCCAGAGCAACTCTTAAAAGCCATAGAGCGAGCCATTGAAAAGCACATGGATGAAGTGGCTCAAAGTAAACGATACGACAACCGTGACTCATGCAGATTATATGCTGGGTATGTTAATCCATTCCAAGCTGAAGCAATTGCGTTTGGTCAGTGGGTATCAGCTTGTTGGGTAGTAAGTAATCAAGTACAGGCAGATGTTATGAATGGCTTGAGAACTATCCCTACGCCAGAAGAAGCTGTTGCTGTATTGCCTATTATGGGATGGCCTGTATGAAACACATTATTTTAGATTGGGCGTTAGTCTGCATCTATACCGTGGCAGCTTGGCAGACGGTAACAAGTGCATGATGAAATATCTACTCCTGCTACCCACCGCAATACTATTCGTCATCGAGTGGTTTATAGGCATCGTCCTAGCCCTAATCTCCATCCTATTCTCTGAGGTAATCTGCATCATCGGACTACGCAAAGATAATAATTTACGGCAGCCCCTTCGTGCGCTATTTCAGCCTGTCGATAATCTAGCCATCGGCGACGCCGAGTGGAAAACGGAACACCCAACCTATTCAGACTTTGACCTAGCTGCTACTTATCTACGTCGTAATGCAGCCTACGGTTATCAGTCTCTAGTCTCATGCCCTATCGGAAAGAACACTGTATTCGGTGACACGTCAATTAAAGATGGCAACTATGGCGTGTCTGGTTGGTTCTTTGTGATTAACGACAAAGGATTCTGGCAGTGGTGCTTCATTAAAAATTTAGGTAAAGGCAAGTGCTTACGCGGTGATTATGGCTGGTCCTTGGTCAATGCCTCAGTTCTTTTAACAGGCTCACTACAGCTCACCTTCCTATTCCGATTTTATAACTTCACCAAGGCTTGATATGTCCGAATCTACAATAGCTGAACTCCTCCGACTGATCGCCCAATTTGATGCGAAGCTCACGGCGCACATGGAGGGAGAGACGATTCAGTACACGGAGTTGATGCACAAGATTTCTGCATTGGATTGTAAGGTCGAGGATATTACGGTTCTGTTTGAAGCCTTCCCTGACACAGAGGATGGATCAGCTAAAGATATTCAAGGGCATCGCCACTACCATGTAGGTAAGATTAAAGAGTACCGGGATTCAGAATCGCGCTGGGATAAGATTAAGACCGAGGTTTATTCTAATCTGATTAAAGGTCTGATTACAGTACTCGCAGTAATTCTTGCCCTTGGCATTCATGCGAGCTGGTTGAGGTTCGTTGCATGATCTCCCTGAACCAATACTTCGCTGGAAAACCCCATAATCCAATCCATGAAAATAATTTCATCGACCTTATTGGGCGTATTGAGGCCATGCTCTCTTACCTCGGCTATACGCCACCAGTATGCCCAAATACAGGCACGCAAATATCAGGCAGCAAGGGCGGTTCAGGCGACGGTGGGTTCAGATTGCAGACCGCGACAACGGGTTCGGGTAATTCATCGCACAAGGAGGCCAAGGGGATTGATATTTTTGACCCGCTGAATACTTTGGACGATATGCTGACGGATGAAGTGTTGACTAAATTTAATCTGTACCGCGAAGCGCCTGAAGCGACCGTTCATTGGACTCATATTTCTACCCGCGCACCAAACTCAGGAAAGCGCACGTTTCAGCCATGACCGATATTCTATTGGCACTCGAAGCCGTGCTTGGATTAGTTGTATTTCTCCTAATCTGCATGTTCGTTAGATCAACTTGTGAGAAGCCTTCTCCGTATAAACGATGAGCCTATTCGACTTTATCTGGAGCACACTCGCCTTTATCGGCTTCGTCGTTGTTTCTTTCGCTGCCGTAGTTATCTTTCTGTATCGGAATTATGAATGAGCTTCCTAACCGACAGCAAAGGCAACAAGTCATCGGCTCGCCTGAATGTCGCTATATGGTCACTGGGCGTGTTCGTTGTTTGGTTTGGCATGTGTATATACAAGCGCGACTTACTGGACATTCCGGTGGGTGTTGGTGCGATTGTGGCCTATGTCGTGGGTGGTAAGACGATTCAGAGTTTCGCGGAGAAGAAAGATGATTGACCTAATCAAAGCCTACTGGCAGTTAGCGATGGGTTTGCTTATTGCTCTTGCTCTGGCCTTCACTTCGTACTCACTGCACCATCATGGATACATGCAGGGCATGGCGGAACTAGATTTATACAAAGCCAACATCGCCCAGCAAGTAGTAAAAGCCCAAGCCAATGCCGACAAGATTCAACACGACAACGAGGTCAAATATGCACAAGCTCAAAGTGATTATCGCCGTGACACTTCTATTCTCGCTAACCGGCTGCGAGACTTTAAACCTTTGCTATGCGGGGAAGAACAAACTCCCATGCGAGTGGATGGCCGTAGCTCCACCAGTCTGCCCACCGAGGGCCAAAATCCCGCCAGAGTTACTCACACCTTTGCGCCTTCAACCGGCATTAGACCAACTTTTAGCTACTCCGACGCACTGAGAGATACCCAGCAATGTTCGGCGCTTATTGAGTTTGTTAAGGGTATGTAATCAGGTACAATGCAGTAACTTTAAAGGATTAGTCCATGCCGTTACAGAAACTGTCATTTAAGCCGGGGGTTAACCGCGAAAACACACGCTACACACAAGAAGGTGCGTGGTGGGATATGGACCGCGTGCGTTTCCGTTCTGGTACGGCGGAATCTATTGGTGGTTGGACTCAACTAGGGGCAAACCGTTATCTGGGTGTAGCTCGGTTACTGCATAACTGGGTCACTCTTGCGGGTGAGAATTTACTTGCCGTAGGAACTAACTTAAAGATGTACATCGAGCGGGGTCAGGGTTTCTTTGACATCACGCCTATTCGATATACGGTAACGCTCACAAACCCATTCACAACAGGCACAGCTGGAACTGCGACGATAACGGTCGTGGCTCCCTTGCACGGCGCGCTGAACGGAGACTTTGTTACCTTTTCAGGTGCATCAGCGCTCGACGGCATATCAGCAACGCTACTCAACGGTGAGTTTCAGATCAGCATCGTTAACCCCAATGTATTCACGTTTACGGCTCCGGCTAATTGTACGGCGGGTAGTGTGAATGGTGGTGGGTCAGTGACAATGGCTTTTCAACCAAACACAGGTACAACCCTAGCAGCAACAGGTACGGGGTGGGGTGCACCCGCATGGGGGGGTACAACTGCAGTTCCGATGGGTACGAACCCTTTCACTACGGTGTCCGCAGGTTCTAATGTGCTCCACTGCTTCGTTCCGGGGCACAGTGCGATTGTAGGTGACAAGGTTACGTTTACAGGTGTATCAGCAGCGATGTTCGATGGCATTTCAGGGGCAGCGCTGAATGCGCAGTACAGCATCACAGGGATTGTATCGAGTAGCGTTATTGCTATTAACGCCTTATCTACGGCTACTGCTGGTGGGGTGGCTGGTGGTGGTAGTCTATCCCTTGCTTACTTGCAGGGGTGGGGTATGGCTGCTAAGAGTTCTCTGGCTAACGCGGCTAACTTGCATCAATGGGTTGGAAGTAACTTCGGCCAAGATTTTGTGTATTCAATCCGCGATGGAGCTATTTATTACTGGACTTCCACAGGTAATATCGCCACAGACTTATTGACTCGCGGGGTAGCGCTCTCATCCCTCCCCGGCGCTTCAGATGCCCCGACGGTAGCGGGTGGTATTTTAGTTACCGATGACCAGCATGTAGTGGCGTTAGGAACTAATTACGCGGGGTCACCAGTCCAGACACCGTTGTTGGTTCGTTGGTGCGCGCAGGGTAACCCATTAAACTGGACACCGGCTATCACCAATACCGCAGGGGATATGCAGTTGACTGCGGGTAGTTACATATATACAGCACGAAAACTACGCCAAGAGAACTTAATCTGGACTGATACATCGGTTATCTCAATGCAGTTCGTGGGTCCTCCGGTAGTGTTCTCGTTTACGCCGTTAGCTACAAACATATCTATTGCCTCCTCTATGTCAGTGGCAGTAGCCCAGAACATCGCATATTGGATGGGGAAAGACAAGTTTTACAAGTATGATGGACAGGTGCAGACACTAAACTGTGATGTCAGGAAATTCGTGTTCAGTGGTATGAATCAGACGCAGTTAGAGCAGGTGCACGCGGGTACAAACGAGCAATTCAATGAGGTTACATGGTGGTATTGCTCAACAAATTCGTTGGTGCCTGATCGCTATGTGACTTTTAACTATGTAGAGAATTTGTGGACTTTCGGGTCTATGGTTCGCACCGCATGGCTAGACAGCCCGCTACGAAGTAATCCGGTAGCAGCAGGGACTGATAATAAACTATACTACCATGAGAGCGGGTTTGATGATGGTAGTACCTCTCCACCGGTGTCACTCAACTCGTTTATTGAGTCAGCAGATTTTGACATTGGTGAGGGGGATCGCTTCTCTCTGGTATCCAGAATACTACCCGATGTGGACTTCGACAGCTCTACTTCGGCCACCCCCAATGTAACGCTGACTATAAAAGCCCGTGACTATCCGGGGAGTAATTTCACTACCGCACAGACAAAAGCTAATAGTGTATCCCAAACGGCAGTAGTTCCGTTCCTGCAGTTTACAGAGGCCGTGTATGTGCGCGTGCGCGGACGTCAGCTGTCTTTCCGTTTGGACTGCAACACAGCGGGTACTACATGGCAGATGGGTACGCCTAGAGTTGACCTAAGAGAAGACGGCGGTAGGTAACTATGCAACCCCCTGCGCTCCCCATTGCCCCTCAAGCCTATGATCCGAACTATGTGAATCAGTTGAATCGGATTTTGACCTTGTACCTCGCGCAGGAAGCCAGCGAGCAATTAACGATAAGCCAGCAGCAGGATGTGGATACCCTGATGACGTGGCTGGGAGGGATGTAATGTTTTTAACACCAGTAAAGATGGGGCAGGCGGCAGTTGGGACGGGTGCGGGGACGCTGATATATACAGCGCCTACAGGCATTACCTCGCTAATTAAGTGCTTAGATGCATGCAATACAACTACCGGTGCGCTGACGTTATCAGTTTATTTAGTGCCTTCTGGTGGAGCCGTAGCTACAAGCAACGCCTTAGTATATGGGATTTCTATCCCAGCGAGTTCGGTTTATCAGTGGACAGGAACACAGTGCATAACAGCCGGGGGGTTCATTCGTGCTGTTGCTAGCGGGGTGGGTCTTACCATAAATATCAGTGGCGGCGAGTATGCCCCGTAAGTATAATGTGTCAAAAGGAGTAACTCAATGAAACACATCGCAAAAGCACTAGCCTCTATGGGTCGCGCGGGGGATACAACGCTGGTTCACATGGCACCTGATGAAGTAAAAGGTCTGGATGTTATTGCACGTGCACACGGATTAGGTGGACTAACACGAAACCCAAAGACAGGTCTTATGGAGGCTGGTGTCTTGAAGATGGTACTAGGTACGCTCGGTGCGATTGGCGGGTCTATGGTAGGTACACCAATGGTTGGTGGTGCTGTAGGCGGAGGTCTCGGTGCAGGTATAGGTGGTGCCCTTGAAGGCGACAGCGGCGACGAGTTAGGTAAAGATGTAGCGATGGGGGCTGCAGGCGGAACTTTAGGTGGGTATATGGGAGGGGCAGGTGGCGCTGCCGATGCGAGTACAGAAGCTGCTACAAATGCGAGTACAGAAGCTGCTACAAATGCGAGTACAGAAGCTGCTACAAATGCGAGTACAAATGCGAGTACAGGAGGTACTTCAGGCATAGGCTCTAACACCCCATCGTTCTATACTCCGTCAAACGCCCTGCCATCACCAAATGCGCCACTGACAAGTGTGGGTACTGGCCCCGGTATGCCGTCGATTCCTGAAGCGGGGGGTGAAAATGCGGCACCGACAATGTATAAGGCGCCTATAGAAGATCGTCCTATGAACTACATCAACCCAAACACAGGCGAGCGACTAATTACCACACCCGACGCAGACCCTAGTTCCTCCGCATGGGATTATGCAAAATCCGCAGGTAGTTGGATGAAAGATAACCCAGTGCAAACGGCGATCGGCGCATCTATGGCGGCTCCGATGGTGGAGTCATATGGCAAAAAAGATACACAAACCCCGATAAGAGAGCATATGGCTGGACAAGCACACTCAAATAGGACGTTCAACCCTGTTACTGGGCAGTTTGAGCACAATGATACCAGTTTCACTGAAGACCCCGGCACTTGGAGAACCCGTTACGCCGCCGGTGGTGTAGCTTCGTTACGCGGATTTGACGCTGGTGGTGGTACAACAAGTGACCCAAACTGGTACAAGAATGCCTATCAAGGGTCTGCATCATACAACGCATCGCAGAAGAGTCAAAAGGATCAGCAGGATAATGAGGCTGCAGCGAGGGCAAGCGCCGGTTCTGGTGATGGTCTTATTGCTCACTGGGGTGATAGCCTAGCCAAACCTCTCGGTTTACAGTCTTCGAGTAGCGGCGGTTTAGGTTCCCTATTTAGTAGTGGTTCTGCGCTTGAAGGTCTAGGCCAAAGCTTAGGTCTCGGGGGTATGCACTTCGCAGCGGGGGGTCATGTAAACATCCCTAACCCTTCTCATTCACAGCGCCAAGGCTTAGGTTCTATGTTCCTCCAAGGTCAAGGCGATGGCATGTCCGATTCTATCCCAGCTTATATTGATGGTGGCTCAGTTAAAGAACCTATTCGTGTGGCTGATGGGGAATTTATTATCCCTGCCGACGTGGTTAGCCATATCGGGAACGGGAGTTCTGCAGCGGGTTCTAGAAAGTTAGACAAGATGATGTCCGGTATCCGTTCCGCGCGTACAGGGAAATCGAGGCAGGCTCCAGCTATTAAGGCTGATAAGTTCCTACCAAAGTGAACTTAATAACCGACCAACCTGAGGCTGTAGGGCAGTGGGTTAAAGACCGAGCGGGCGGAGGTAAGTTTGAGCGGGCCAATGAGTATGCCCTAGGTGCTGAAAAAGATGGGGTACTTATCGCTGGTGTGCTGTTTAACAACCATTATTCCGGATACTCAGTGCAGGTGCATATGGCCGTTGAATCACCCTATGCGGGTAGGCAGTTTCTGAAAGCGGTGTTTGATTATGCCTTTAGTCAATTGAAAGTACAGAAGCTTATTGGTACAGTTCAGGAGAATAACCTATCCGCGCGCAGGTTAGATGAGCACTTGGGGTTTATGCTAGAATCAAGAATTGAAGGAGCATGCGCCGGTGGAGCTATTTTGTTATATACTATGACCAGAGCCCAGTGCCGGTTTATAAAGGATTTACCATGCGATTAACGAGTGAAGATAAATTCGACAGACACTTAGATACCGTGCGTATTGGGCGGAGTATATGTTTCGGTGGTTCTCCGACATCCCCCGGCCCGCAGACAAACACAACTAATACTTCCAACCTCCCAGCGTACCTACAACCTTATGTAGAACGTAACTTAGGCGCGAGTGAGGCACAAGCAGGCAATGCGTATCAGGCTTATACAGGACCGCGTGTAGCGGGTTTCACTGGCGATCAACAGAACACGATGAGCCAGACGATGCAGATGCAGCAGCCGGGGCAGTTCAGCGCAGCGACAGCGGCTACGCAAGGTGTGGTGGGTTCCAGTTGGGCAAACCCCGGCACGGCTCAGAATTTTATGAATCCGTACCAGCAGGGCGTCACTGATATTGCCAAGCGGGAAGCGGCACGCCAATCAGATATTCAAGGTGTACAGAGTGATGCTAATTTCGCTAAAGCCGGTGCGTTCGGTGGTTCTCGTCAGGGTGTTATGGACGCAGAGCGCCGGCGTAACCTCGGCCAACAGATGAATGACATCCAGACGCAGGGTGCGAACCAAGCGTATCAGCAGGGCATGGGTCAGTACAATGCCGAGCAAGGTCGTCAACTCGGGGCGGCAGGTCAATTAGCTACTATTGGCGACCAATCCCAGAATGCGCAGCTTGCACGATTGGGGGCACAGGCAGGTGTAGGAGCGCAAGAGCAAGGGTTGAACCAACAGCAGCAAGACATTGCATATCAGAACTTTGTTGATGCCCGTGACTACGGTAAGAACCAAGCCAACTGGATGTCAGGTATCATCCACGGCACGCCATATAGTGCGAACTCAAGTACAACGGCGACTCAATCAGGCCCGAGTATGGCGAGTCAGTTAGCAGGTCTTGGTATTGCAGGAGCCGGTGCCTACAGCGCCTATAAGAAAGGTTAACAATGAATAGGTCTAACTTCGGAAATACTGCTGAGCTCATAGCGCGAGTTAATGATGTAGGGCAGTTAACCAACATGATGCGCGACCCGAGATACGCTGGGTTCACGAGTATTATCATTGCCCGTATAACAGAGATTAAGCACGAACGAGACGCGGCCCAAGCAATGCAGCCCCAGCAACCAAGCGTGGCACAACAAGCCTTAACCCCCGCACAGCCAGCACCTACACCTATGCAAGGAATGGCCTCAGGTGGTATTGTTGCTTTCCGCGATGGCGGTCAAATTCGCGGGTTTGCTAGTGGCAGCACTGTTACTGACCCTAACCCGACAGTCCCTGAAGGGTTTACGCGCTTCTATAATCCTAATACCAAGATTTGGATGACCGTTCCTGAGGGCACTAGCACGACACGGATTGTTGAGGCACCACGGGTAACTGGGGTGGATGAAGCGATAGCAGCGAAAGCAGCAGCTCATAGGCAAGAACTACAAAGACAAGCCGCTGCTAATAATGTACTCGCGGGAGGGGTTAGGGCTGCACCAGCAACGCCCGCTTCTGTCCCCCAAGCAAGCCAGCCTGCTGACCTACCTCCAACAGAGGCACTCGCGGAACCGTACTCACCAGCATCTGGGACTGTGGGTAGTGGTCTAGGGTCGTTGAGGGTGAGTTCGGGGAGCCGAAATACTCCCACGCTGAATGCTGACGAAGCGATGGCTAAAATTAAAAAATATGGGGCTAACCCAGAGCAAGACACCGCAGACAAGGTCGAGTTAGCCGCAGAAAGAAAAAGCTATCAGGATCAAAAAGACAACGCGCTTAATATGGCGGCTATCCGTGCGGGTTTAGGAATGATGGCGGGGACAAGCCCTAACGCGCTGCAGAATATTGGACAAGGCGGTGTTGAGGGTCTGGGTCAGTATACGCAAGATGTAGGAACTGCTAATGCAGGTATTCGCGCTTTGGGTAGAGAAGAACGCATGGATCGGACGGCGGATAAACGTCTTTCCCAGCAGGCGTATCTGGGTATATTACAGGATCAAGCCCGAGAGTACGGGGCTGATCGTAGAGCGGCGATGATGGCATCGCAGGGTATGCGTCAAGGACAGATTGACGAGGTGCACAGGAATCAATTAGCTGCGGACTTGAAACGTAAAGACCCGACGCTCTCTAATGGTGAAGCCTACGCCCACGCAACACAGATGCTGACTCCTTCGTATGGATTGGGTCAAGATAGAATCGCGGCTACAGCAGAGGCAGGGTCTAAAAAAGCCTATGATGCGTTTATGAAAACGGTTCCCGGTATGCAGTCCAAAATGAGTTATGCCGAGTATTTGGATACGCATACATCACCTAGGGAAGCTTCAGCACCTGCAGTTATCCGCGCGCGGTAATGGATTACATAACTCTTCCTGATGGGTCTGGGTTCCCTGTAAAAGAGGGGGAGGCGCGTGCAGACGCGTGGGGTGCAGCTAGAGCTATGTACCCCGAGGCTTTCGGTATAGTGAAGCCTAAAGGTTCCCGCCTCAAAGACTTGGGTATAGCCGCGCTGAAAAGTGCGGTTGCTCTCCCTGAGCAGTTCGTGGGTTTGGCGGATATCCCTACCGGAGGTTATGTAGGTAAAGGGTTAGAGTCCTTAGGTTACCGCCCAGAAGAAACGCAGAAGTACCTAGACACCCTATACTCCCCCCAGCAGCAAGCCGCTGACCGAGCCACGCAAGAGGCGTTCGAGAAAGAAGGTTTCCTATCAGGGGTAGGTACTGCGCTTAAGAATCCATCGACAATCGTTAAATCAGGTATAGAGAGCGCAGCGCCTATGCTCGGGGCAGGTGTAATGGGCCGTGGGGCGATGGCACTTAAAGGTGTGCCTTCATGGTTAGCTACCGGTGCGGGAGAAGGTTTGTCTCAGGCTGGGCAAATGGCTGAGCAGGTTCGCTCAGAGAATGCGGATAAGTTACTAACAGCAAAGCAAGGTATGTCTGCACTGGCCTCTGGTGCTATTGACGCGGCTATCGCGGGGGGTGGGGCTAAGTTAGCGGGTAAACTAGGCATCGCTGATATTCAAAAGGCGATTGTAGAAGGCAAGATAACTCCTGACGTTGGAACTGCGCTAGCTAAAAAAGGATTTATGACCCGCGTGGCCGCTGCGGGTGTATCAGAGGGTGTATTCCAAGAACTACCGCAATCTGTGCAGGAAACGATGTGGCAGAACTACGCGCAGGGTAAGCCTATCATGCAGGGCACTGAGCAAGCGGGTGGTATGGGTATGCTCACAGGTACTGCTATGGGTTCTGGTGTGCAGATGATAACGCCTTCAGCTCATCCCGCACCTCCTCCGGTGCCTGAGCAACCTTCCCCTGAGCCAACCCTAGTTCCTACGGAACAGCCCGTACAGCAAGAGCCCGAAGTACCGGTCAAGCAATACACCGGCCTCGACCTGCAAATGCAGAACCTGTTCGACCGGCATAAAGACTTTGTAAATGCTGACTACACTCCCGCAGGTTACGCGGAGATGCTGGAGAACTATAAGAAACATTTTCCGAATGATAATAAGGTTCAGGCCGCCGAGGGTAAGCGGACGCTCCGCGCACTTATTGCAGCAAACACACCGCGTGCACCTGATACAGCACCGGGATTATCTAGGGAACTAGGTGGTATCACGGGTGAGGCATTGGCAGCAGGTAGCCCTGATATTTTTGGAAACGTAGGGCCGGAACCCACTGCACAATCGCCTGACGTAGTAGCAGACCCATATAACCCTGTGCATGATGATCAAGGCGGTTTAGAGCTGAATCACCCACAGCCTTCTATGAAGCTAACTCCCGAGGTGATAGCCACTACCTTTGGTATCGTGCCTAATAACAAGATTACAAAGAAGGCACATGACTCGCTCATAGGGGTTGATCTGAATACTGAAGCAGGTCTGTTAAAGGCCTCGAATGTACTAAGTGACACTGTAGAGCGCATACGTGATGTAGGCGCTAAAGGTCTGCGGGATGTAGCAGAACAAAAAACTGTACCTGCACTAGATGCGATAAAGCTGAAGCTCGCAGTAATTGAGCGTCAGAATAGTGACCGTGTAGCCCAAGAAGCCGCTGACGCTAATGCACGGCGCACTGCATGGGATACGAAGCAAGAGCAGGATCGCAAGGCCGCTATTGCCGCTGAGCAAGCTGCACTCGATGCGAAGCAACCGTTAACCCGTAGTGCTCAAGAAGAGGCAGCGTGGCAGAAACAGCAGGACTTTAATAAACTGCAGAGCCAACAAGACCAAGCTCAGAAGGCGAAAGATGAGGAAGCGTTCTCTAAGCAGCAGATGGAGATGGGCGCGGAAGGTACGCAGGGTAATGTATTTGGTGGGGTAACACCTTACGCGGAACCCGCAGCAGCCACTGAAGAAGCTCAAGCAGCACCGACTAAGAATAAATCCCAAGGCGAAATGTTCACTGGAACGGGCCGCCCTACTAAAGCAGCAGTTCAACCTAAGGAGACACAAAATGCCCCTCAAGAAGTCCAGCAGCCCGAAAGCGTTCAAACAGAACCTAGTAGCGGAACTGAAAGCAGGCAAGCCGCAGAAACAAGCCCTAGCGATAGCGTTCAGCGTGAAACGAAAAGCCAAGAAGAAGTAGGTCCGCTGAGCAAGTTAATATCAAGAGCCAATGCGAAAGCTGGTGCTCCACTGGAGATTATGCTGGATGAGTCGGTCAATGAGAACGGTGACTATGAACCTGTGGATGCGCGTGCTACAATGGCAGCTGCTGAGCGCCGACTAAACGTGCTCGAAGGTCTAAAACTGTGCTTGAAGGTCTAAAACTGTGCTTGAAGGGGGGATAAAATGGCTAATCTGGAGTTAGTAAAGTCAGCGCCAAAAGCAGACCCCGTTCGTGTTATGAC
>Ga0315268_10004831_pt1 | contig 14553 bp, 14 predicted proteins | sample C1_top_MG_FD_204535 | JGI IMG/M metagenome (GOLD analysis project Ga0315268, IMG submission 204535) | Sediment microbial communities from Yellowstone Lake, YNP, Wyoming, USA - C1_top | ecosystem: Environmental > Aquatic > Freshwater > Lake > Sediment | place: USA: Wyoming | collected 2017-08-01
ACTATCAGGGCCGGCAGCGCAGGTTCGGTCTTACGCAGGACCAGCTCGTGCGGAAGTGATCCCGCCCGTACAAATCGGAAAAGTCAATTACCCGTCTGGAAAAGTAATTGGTCTATTTCATTGTGTCATCCCCACGTGCTCCTCTCGGGGATAAGGTTTTTACACCGGATACCCCCGGTTTTAAGCATGCCGGGGCAAGCTATACACATCAGGGAAAGATCGTTAGCGTATGTTGTTCTGTTCATGGCTTGACCGATCCAATGCTGTCACGGAGACACTAGATGCTGTATAAGAGAGTCATTTCGGGCCTGCTGTTCCTTCCCATCTTCTATTTGTTCACCTGGAAGCTGTCTCCGGCGTATTTTACCGGACTCCTCCTTGTCGCGGTTGCCATCGGTCAGTACGAGTTCTACCGCATGGCGCATGCGCGGGGATACCGTCCGAACAGAGTGCTCGGTATTGCGCTCGGCGCGCTGATCGTGATCGAATCTTATCGTCCCCTGGTTCCCGGTCTCGACATGATACTTTTGATCACGGTAGCCGTCATTCTCATCATGGTTGCACGGCTGTTCTCGCCGAGGCCTGTCGAAGGAGCGCTGGAGGATGTTGCGTCCACCTTTTTCGGCGTGTTCTATGTGGCTTTGCTGTTCGCGTTTCAGGTCTCGATCCGCACGGGGACCGACGGCAAACAATGGCTGGTCTTCCTGTATCTCTCCATCTGGGCGTCGGACATCGGAGCGTATTCCATCGGAATTCCGTTCGGCAAACACCGGTTGTATGAGAAGGTGAGTCCCAAGAAGAGCATCGAAGGACTGCTGGGAGCGCTTGTTGCATCAGCAGGGATGGCACTGGTCTGCAGGGTCTGGTTCTTGCCTGCTATCGGAATAGCAGAGGTCATCGGGATCGCGGTAATGCTGGCGATCGTGGGCACGATCGGCGACCTTACGGAGTCCTTGTTCAAGCGCGCTGCCGGGATCAAGGACTCGGGAATCATCATTCCCGGACATGGCGGCATCCTCGACCGCATGGACAGTATGCTGTTTGCTGCGCCAATTCTTTTTTATTATCTCAGGACGAGATAGACATGGGTCCAGGAGGCATGGCCGGGATCCAGCAAGGAACGAAGGTGATGTGGTTCTCCCCTGTCGCTTGACCACTGGCCACTGGCTACTTCTATGAAAAATATCTCCCTACTGGGCTCCACCGGTTCGATCGGCCGATCGACGCTCTCCGTCGTCGAAAAGTTTCCCGACCTGTTCAGGGTCGTTGCGCTTGCGGCAGGGAACAATATCGAACTGCTGGAAAAACAGGTGCGGCAGTTCAGGCCTTCGATCGTTTCCGTGCTGAGCGACCGAGCCGCCGAGGAGCTGAAGAATAAGTGCGCGGATCTTTCCCTCCGTATCGTTTCCGGCGTCACCGGCATGATCGAGGCGGCTGCCGCGGAAGAGGCGCAGATAACGGTCTCGGCGATCGTGGGGACCGCCGGCCTTGTTCCCACGATGGCGGCCATTCATGCGGGCAAGGACATCGCGCTTGCGAACAAGGAAGTGCTGGTGACCGCGGGCGAGCTGGTCATGGCCGAAGCGCGCGCAAAAGGGGTCAGACTCCTTCCGGTGGACAGCGAGCACAGCGCCGTGTTCCAGTGTCTGCAGGCCGGTGCGCGTCGGGACATCAAGACCATCATTCTGACCGCTTCAGGCGGTCCATTCCGCGCTACTTCGAGGAACGACCTTGCGAAGGTGACATTAGCGCAGGCGCTCAAGCATCCGAACTGGAGCATGGGTAAAAAGATCACGATCGACTCAGCCACGCTCATGAACAAGGGACTTGAAGTGATCGAGGCGCGGTGGCTCTTCGACATCGGACCTGAACGGATCCGGGTGCTGGTGCATCCGCAGAGCATTATCCACTCCATGGTGGAATATGCAGACGGCGCAATCGTGGCGCAGCTCGGTATGCCGGACATGAAAGGGCCCATCGCGTACGCGCTTTCGTACCCTGAACGACTTCCTGAGGTGTCGCCCCCGCTCGACCTTGCGTCTATTGGCACGCTCACATTCGAGGAGCCGGACCTTGACCGATTCCCCTGCCTGGCCTACGCGTTCGACGCGCTCAAGGCCGGCGGCACGATGCCTGCTGTTCTCTCTGCAGCGAACGAAGTTGCGGTGAAATATTTTCTGGAAGAGAGGATCGGGTATCACGATATTGCCCGCGTGATACGGTCCACGATGGATGCGCACAACCCGGGGGTGATCAGGATCGTTGAGGACGCGCTGAAGGCCGACCTCTGGGCGCGGCAGGAAGCGGAGAGAATTATAGTACACGTAGCACGTAGCAAGTAGCAATGAAGTGCAATGTTCACTGCAGGTCAAGTGGTCCCCTTTGCTACTTGACCCTTGCTACATGACCCCGCTCTAGGAGGTAGTATGACGCTTTTATATTTTCTCATCGTTATCGGCATCCTCGTGTTCGTGCACGAACTTGGTCATTTTATCATGGCAAAGCGTGCGGGCGTTCGGGTGGAGAAGTTCTCGCTCGGCATGGGACCGAAGGTCTTCGGGTACAAGAAGGGCGACACGGAATATGTCCTTTCGTGGCTTCCACTCGGCGGATATGTGAAGATGGCCGGCGAGAACCCGGACGAGGACCCTACCGGCGCTGCTGACGAGTTCCAGTCCAAGACCGTGTGGCAACGCGCCACGATCGCGGCAACGGGGCCGATGACGAACATCGTGCTTGCGTTCCTCATCATGCCGCTTGTGTACATGGTGGGCACCTACACGGAAGGCCCGGCCAAGGTCGGGTATGTTGAAGCAGGATCGCCGGCCGAGCGCTCGGGCTTCCTGGCTGGCGATGTTCTGGAAGAAATCAACGGCAGGGGCATCAGCGACTGGACCAAAGCGCTGACCCTGATCGCTGTGAATCCCGATACGGACGTAAAGGTCGTGGTAAACCGGCAGAACGAGAAGAAGATTCTAACGCTCCGGCCCGAGACGGCGACCGAGCTCAAGATCGGGATGTCCGGACTGATCCCGGATATGCCTGCAGAGGTCGGCAGGTTGAAACCCGGGTTCCCGGCTGACAAGGCCGGACTCAAGGTGAACGACAAGATCATTGCCGTGGACGGGAAAACCATCTATCACTGGAACCAGTTCTCCTCGTTCGTTCGCGAAAGCAAGGGAAAAAAGCTCAGTCTGACCATCGAGCGGGACGGCAAACGCCTACCCTTCACGCTTGCTGCTCAGGAGGACGGAGGCGTTTACGTGATTGGAGTATCTCCGATCATCCGTCTCGTGTTCAAAAAGTACGGCTTCTTCGAATCCCTGCACCTCGGGTTCAACAAGACCATTGAATCGATGGACCTTACCTTCATCACACTGAAGAAGCTGGTCACCTTGAACCTCTCGATCAAGACGCTCGGCGGCCCGGTCATGATAGCGCAGATGTCGGGCCAGGCTGCTGCACAAGGACTGTCGACCTTCCTGTCCCTTCTTGCCATGATCAGCATCTCTCTGGGTGTCCTCAACCTGCTGCCCATTCCGGTGCTGGACGGCGGTCTGATCCTGTTTCTGGTGATCGAGGCGATCCGCAAGAAGCCCTTGAGCCGGAAGGTGATGGAAGTGTCCCAGAGCATCGGCGCGGGACTTCTGATCACCCTCATCCTGATCGTGTCGTATAACGATGTGATGCGGATGTTCTTCAGTAAGTAACAAGAGTCGAACCTCAGACCGGAACACGAATGTCACGAATTGACGAATTTCACGAATAAAGACCAAACGCTTTTCTTCGTGCCATTCGGATCATTCGTGTAATTCGTGTTATCTGATTTTGAGTTTACTATTTTGAGCCAACATGACCATTCTTCGTAAAAAGACCCGCCAAATATCTCTCGGTTCCGTCAAGATCGGCGACAACGCGCCTGTCGCGGTGCAGTCCATGTGCAACACGGACACGCGCGACGCGAAGAAGACGCTCGAGCAGATCAATCATCTTGAACAGGCCGGGTGCGAGATCGTGCGGCTGGCTGTTCCGGACGAGGCGGCCGCAAAAGCGCTCGGCAGCATCCGCAAGGGCACGACCATGCCGTTGATCGCGGACATCCACTTCAGCCACAGTCTTGCACTTGAGGCGGTCAAACAGGGCATCGATGGTCTCCGCATCAATCCGGGCAACATCGGCGGGAAAGACAAGGTTGCTGAGGTCGTGGCCGCGTGCAGGGAGAGGAACATCCCGATCCGCATCGGCGTGAACGCTGGCTCGCTCGAAAAGCACCTTCTTGAGAAGTACGGTCACCCCACTCCCGAGGCCATTGTCGAGAGCGCGTTCGGCCACATCCGCATGCTCGAGGACCTGGACTATACCAACATCAAGGTGTCGCTCAAGGCGTCGGACGTGATGATGACGGTTCAGGCCTATTGTCTGTTCTCGCAGCAGTCTGATTATCCGCTCCATATCGGTATTTCCGAAGCAGGCACGCTCTTCTCCGGCACGATCAAATCGAGCGTGGGTCTCGGCATCCTTCTGGCCCAGGGCATCGGCGACACCATGCGGGTCTCGCTCACCGCGGACCCGGTGGAGGAAGTGCGCGTTGCGTACGAGATCCTGAAGTCCCTGCAAATCCGGCAGCGCGGAGTGAACATCATTTCCTGCCCCACGTGCGGCAGGACCGAGATCGATATCATCGGCCTGGCGAACGAAGTGGAGAAGCGGTTAGCGCATATCAAGGAACCGATAACGGTTGCGGTCATGGGCTGCGTGGTGAACGGTCCCGGAGAAGCACGCGAGGCGCACGTTGGCATCGCAGGCGGCAAGGGCGTGGGTCTGCTGTTCAAATACGGCGATATCGTCAAGAAGTTGTCCGAGGCCGACCTGGCCGATGCGCTGGTGAAGGAAGTGGAGACGATCATTGCGCAACGAAAGAAAAGCGTATGAACTTTAAGGTCCTTGTAAACCGCACGTGGGCACCAATGAAGCAAGACTCTCGGCAGCGAAGTCGGATAGGGCATGCGACAACCGACACAAATGAGCCAGGTCGACGCATTCTTGGATGTTGCTGTTGTTGACAAGTCTGCAGGTTGCGTGCATAATAAAAACTATGGGAATCGACGAACTATTAAAAGATAAACGTGCTGAGATCTTTCGGATCGCGGATAAACATGGTGCTTTCAATGTGCGTATTTTCGGTTCTGTGGCACGCGGCGAGGCGAGCCTGAATAGCGATGTGGATATTCTGGTAGAGGTAAGACAACAGCACTCATCGTTCTTCCCTGGAGGACTGGTCGCTGACCTTGAGGAGCTGCTTGGTCGTCGTGTCGATGTTGTTACGGTAAAAGGCTTGAATAAATTTGTCCGCGATCGTGTGCTTAAGGAGGCTGTCGCGCTTTGAAGGACGATCGCATATATCTTTTACATATCCGCGAATGCCTTGAACGTATCAATCAGTACACTGTGTCCGGTAAGGACACGTTCCTGTCAGACACCCTCATTCAAGATGCAGTTATCCGAAATCTGCAAACATTGGCGGAATCCAGCCAGCGACTTTCGGATTTTCTTAAGCACAAACGCCCTGAAATTGATTGGAAGAATATAGCGGGCTTTCGTAACGTGGTCGTCCATAATTATCTCGGTATTGATGTTGAGCAGATTTGGGATATTGTCGAGAAAGACCTGCCATCACTGAAGACCACTATTGATTCCATGATCATGGCGCTCGGGGACCCGCAGCTATAAGTACCCTTGTTCATTCAAATATCAAACCAATACCCGGAGGTTCCATGCGTTATTCCCGTTTGTTCATCCCGACCTTAAAAGAAGCGCCCGCAGATGCCGAGGCAGTCTCGCACAAACTGATGGTGCGGGGCGGGTTCGTGCGACAGCTCGCTGCCGGTCTCTATATTTACCTCCCGCTTGGACAGCGGGTGATGGACAAGATCGACCGCATCATTCGCGAGGAGATGAACGCCATCGGCGGCCAGGAAGTGACCATGCCGGTGCTGCATCCCGCTGAAGTGTGGCAACAGACCGGCCGGTGGGACTCGATCGGGGACGAGATGTTTCGGTTAAAGGACCGCGGCGGACGGGACATGTGCCTTGCCATGACACACGAGGAGGTCATGACCTGGCTGGCTGCGCACGATCTTAGGTCGTACCGGGATCTGCCGCAGATCTGGTACCAGCTCCAGACGAAATTGCGCGACGAGGCAAGGCCCAAGAGCGGCATTTTGCGCACACGCGAGTTCATCATGAAAGACTCCTACAGTTTTGACCGCGACGAGGCTGGGCTGGACAAATCCTACGATATCCATCTCGAAGCATATAAGAAGATCTATTCCCGCTGCGGCCTCGCGTTTCACGTGGTCCAGAGCGACATGGGCATGATGGGGGGGACGGGCGCGCATGAGTTCATGGCCTCGTCGCCCGCGGGCGAGGACGTGATCGCGTTGTGCGACTCTTGCGGCTACGCAGCGAATGTCGAACTTGCCGAGTCTGTGCCTCCTGCCGCTCCGACCCAGACCTGGGCCTTTGAAGAGGTGGCCACGCCGGAGCGCAGGACCATTGACGAGGTGACCCGGTTCCTGAAGGTGACACCCGACCTCCTGGTAAAATCTATCCTCGTCACGACCGACAAGGGTCCTGTGCTGGCGCTGGTGCGCGGGGATCAGAATATTCACGAGAAGAAACTGGCAAAGCTCATCGGCTCCCACCGGCCCGCGCAGAAGGACGAGGTGAAGGCAGCGCTCAACGTGCCTGCCGGGTTCATCGGCCCCATGGACCACAAGGTGAGAAAGATTGCCGACCTTTCACTGAAACAGGGAAGCTACATCGCGGGCGCGAACAAGGAAGGGTATCACGTTAAAGGCGTGACTGCGGACAAACATTTTAACGATGCTGAATTCGCGGACATCCACGAGGCAAAAGCCGGGGACAGCTGCGCTAAATGCGGCAAGACACTCCGGACCGAGCGTGTGATCGAGATCGGGAATATCTTCAAGCTTGGGACGCGGTACTCGGTGCCGCTTAAGGCGAACTATCTTGACGAAAGCGGCGCTGAAAAACCGATCGTCATGGGCAGCTACGGCATCGGCCCGGCGCGCATTGCGGCGGCAGCCATTGAACAGGGAAACGACGACAACGGCATCATCTGGCCGCTCGCCATCGCCCCGTATCAGGTCCTGATCGTGCCGGTGAACGTCAAGGACGTCCGATCCATGGACATCGCCGAAGAAATGCACACGGCGCTCGAGGAGAAAGGGTTCGAGGTGCTGATGGACGATCGGGACGAGCGCGCGGGCGTTAAGTTCAAGGACGCAGACCTGATCGGCATCCCGATCCGGATCATTATCGGCGAAAAGAACCTCAAGGAAGGCCTGGTGGAGATCAAACAGCGCAAGACCGGCCAGATGGACAAGGTCAGGATCGAAGAGGCAGTAGATACGGTTATGAAGAGGCTTATTCTGGGCGAATGATCATAGAGTACGAAGTACAGAGTACAGAGGAAATCTGATCGCACTTCGTACTCCGTACTAAGTACCTTGTACTGTTTTCGAGGTATACATGGACCAGGACATCGAACGGATCAAGTCGATCATTGAAGAGAAGAATCAGCGGTTCCAGGCAAAGGGCGGCACTGTCGTGTTCGCAGGCATTGAGAATACGACGATCAAGATCACGCCTGCCGGGTTCTGCTGGCGCTGACACGTTACGCGCGTGGCCCTGGTCCGGGGACTGCAGGAGCAGCTTATGGCTGAATTCCCCTGGGTGGAGCAGGTAATAGTGGTCAAGCCGGAAGAATAAGCACGCTGCACAAAAAGAGCTTGAATTTACCGGACAAAGTACCTATAATCTCACCTTATGGAGGGTGTGTTCAATGGAAGAAAAGGTTAAGCTTGAACTGACCCCGCAGCAAATGGCGGATATCAAAAAGCAGATCGGATTTGAAATGAGCGAGATCCTGCTGACCAAGCGGTCATTGAACAAGCTGAGAGTGTTCAGGCTCCGCTTGAACGAAGAACAGCAGATGTTTCTGGAAGAGAAGCTTGGACAGAAGGTGCGTGAGCTCACTGTCACCCGGTCGGTTGCCACCAGGATCCTGTAGCAGCAGCACCTGCTCCTACGCACTTGTTTGCGTTGAACTATCTGAAATCCATAACTGAATGTATCTTGAAAGGAGGTGATACTTCGTGAAAAGGCATTTCCTATTCATTTTGGCACTCGTCATCGTTTCCACCGTTGGACTTGTTGGTTGTGAGAAGAAGCAGCAGACGCCGCCGCCGGCGCCTACGGTTGTGACGCCGCCGCCGGCACCTGCACAGCCTGCAGCACCGGTACCGGCCCCGAAGCCCGCAGCACCGGCGCCAGCCAAACCGGCGAAGAAGTAACTTATGCAGCATGCTCAGTAGTGTACAGCATGGCCCCCATTTCTGTGGGGGCCTTTTATATTTATCCCGGGTGATGCATTTAGTGTATGGCGGGCATCGCCGTTTGCAGGTATAATGCGACCAACACGTTCGCTGTCCCATTGAGCTTTGAAATAGGGAGACATGGAAAATGCGGATGAACAGATGATAAAAGCGGATACATTCTAAAGCAAAGTATTCAGCATCTGGATGAACTTCTGGTCAGTGAAAATCCGCTTTTGTTCGGTTCGTATCCGATTCGATCTATGTCACATGTTGTATGTTGGGTGGATTGCCTTATGACAAAACTGACGACAGAACTGCTCTCCGACATCCTGATCAAAGCGGGCAAGCTGACGCCTGAACAGGCCCGCGAGATCAAGATCAAGCAGGATGTCCAGCGGATGAAACTGCTCAAGGCAAGGGGTGAGACCCTGCATCGCGGCAGGGTGCACCTTGAGGACGAGATATCGTCCATCGAAGTGGCGGCGTCCCTGAACCTTGAGATCGCCGGAGAACCCGGCCAGGTCCTGACCGAGGACATCATCACCGAGCTCGTTGCCCGGCACGCCGGCCTTACCTTCGTGAAGATCGACCCGCTCAAGCTTAACCCGGAAGTCACGACACAGATCCTTTCGCGCGCATTCGCGAGGAGAAGCATTTCCATCCCTCTGGAGCGCGAGGACGACCAGCTTACTCTTGCAGTGGCAGACCCCTATAATATCGAGGTCATTGAGAACATCGAGCGGATGGGCTACAAGATCAAGCGGGTTGTTTCGACCAAGACAGACATTCTCAAGATCATTACTGAGTTCTATGGGTTCCGTTCTTCCGTCACCGCTGCAGCGAAGGAACTGTCATCCGAGGTCGACCTCGGGAACCTCGAGCAATTCGTGAAAATGAAGGCGGTGTCCGAGATCGAGGCAACGGACAAGCATGTAGTGAACGCTGTGGAGTTCCTGTTCCGCTATGCGTTCGACCAGCGGGCAAGCGACATTCATATCGAACCCAAACGCGAATCGAGCGATGTCCGGCTCAGAATCGACGGGATGCTGCATACCATCCATAAGATTCCCAAGGCCGTGCACCCGGCGTTCGTGTCGCGCGTTAAGATGCTTTCGCGCATGGATATTGCGGAGAAGCGGCGGCCGCAAGACGGAAGGATCAAGACCGAGTATAAATCCCGTGAGGTGGAACTGCGTGTGTCCACCATGCCGACGGCCTTTGGCGAAAAGATCGTGATCAGGATCTTCGACCCGGACATCCTGCTGCAGGACCTTGAAGAGATCGGTTTTTCCCCGCGGGAGTACGAACTGTTCCGCTCCTTCATTACGCGGCCGCATGGCATCATCCTGGTCACCGGGCCGACCGGCAGCGGCAAGACCACAACGCTGTACTCGGCGCTCAAGACCGTGTCCACGCCCGAGGTCAACGTGGTGACCATCGAGGACCCGATCGAAATGATCCACGATAAGTTCAACCAGGTGAGCGTTCAGCCGCAGATCGGCGTCACCTTCGGCAGCACGCTCCGCACCATCCTGCGGCAGGACCCCGACATTATCATGGTCGGCGAGATCCGGGACCTGGAAACGGCCGAGAACGCAGTGCAGGCCGCACTTACCGGACATCTCGTCTTTTCTACGCTCCATACCAACGATGCGCCGAGCACGATCACCAGGCTGATGGAACTCGGCATCCCGCCGTACCTCATTTCTTCGACGGTCATCGGAGTGATGGCGCAACGGCTGGTGAGAAAGATCTGCAAGCACTGCGAAAAGGACTACGTTCTGCAGCCCGAGGAAGCGCAGGCCGTCGGGCTCGATTCGGTTCAGCATGAAAAGATCACGGTCAAGTACGGCGAGGGCTGTCCGCAATGCAGGGGCACCGGGTATCAGGGGCGTTCCGGCATCTTCGAGGTCATGGAAGTGAACGACAGGATCAGGACGCTCATCAGGGAAAAGTCGGAGGCAGATCTCATTAGGAAGACCGCGGTTGCCGACGGAATGATCGGGCTGCGCGAGGCGGCGGTACATAAGATGCGGAACGGAGAGACCACGTTCGACGAGGTGATCCGCGTAACCGGGGAGAAGATGTAAAGGCAAGGGGCAAGGGTCAAGCAGCATGGGTCATGGAAATGCACTAGATTCACCTTGGAGCTTGCTACTTGCTGCTTGACCCTATATTGTACTATGGACCTTTTCACTACCTACATATCGGATTTCTGGATGCTGATCGCTGGTGCGGGCATCTGTATCGTTCTGGCGGCTTTTTTCGCTGCGTCCGAGACAGCGATCGTGTTCTCGAACAAGGCGCATATTCGCGAACTGGAGCACGCCGGGAATACGCGCGCAGCCAGGGTCCTGGCGCTGTTGCAGGAACGGGACGGGCTGCACGCCACCCTGCTGCTGGCCGAGAATTTCTTCATTGTGCTCGCTTCTGTCCTCTCTACGGTGCTCTCGCTGAACCTGTTCAGCCGGGCGACAATTGCAGTCGCTGTCGCGGCGCTGTTCGTGAGCCTGATCGTGGTGTTCTTTGCCAAACTGGTCCCCAAGGGCGTTGTTGCACGGGATCCCGACCGGTTCGCGCTCGCGGTCGCCCTTCCCATGCAGACCGTCATGCGGTTCGCGTCGCCGCTGTCCCGGCTGATGAGCGGCACGGCGGACATGGTCGCCGGACCGGGGCCGCAGGGAATGTCCTGTACCGCGGTGGTCACGGAAGAGGACATCAAGGCCATGATCAACCTCGGCGAGGAGCGGGGATCGCTGAAGGAAGAGGAAAAAGAACTGCTTCACAAGGTGTTCGAGTTTGGTGACACCCTGGCATCGGAATCCATGCGGCCGCGGACCGAGATCGTCAGCGTGCCGTCGAATGTGACCCTGCAGGAGGTCTTTGCCCTGGTGTCCGAGTTCGGCTATTCACGCTATCCCGTGATCGAGGACACCGTGGATACGGTGACCGGCATTCTGTATATCAAGGACATCCTGGTCGCCATGGCAGCCGGAGATGTGCAGCGCGAGGACGGCATTCAGCAATTCATCAGGCCTGCCTACTTTATTCCGGAGAACAAACGGGTCAGCGAACTGCTGTCGGAGATGCAGCGCGACCGGTTCCAGATCGCCATTGTGATCGACGAGTATGGCGGCACTTCCGGTCTGGTAACGCTCGAGGACCTGATCGAGGAGATCGTCGGCAGCATCCACGATGAGCTGGAATCAGAGGAAAAGGATGTGCAGATCGTTGACGAGAAGAATTTCGTGGTCTCGGGTCAGTCCGCGCTCGATGAAGTGAACGAACTGCTCGATACCAGCCTCCGGTCGGGAGAATTCAACACGCTCGGAGGGTTCGTATTCGGCCTCTTCGGCAGGATGCCCAAGGTCGGGGAACAGCTCAAGTACAAGAACATCAAGCTTGAGGTGCTGGAGCTTGAAGGCAGGAAGATCAGCAAGGTGAAGATCACAAAACTGTAGAACGTGATCGGGATCGGAACCACGGGAGCTTCGCTCACACAGGGCTTCGCCACACGGTTAAGATCAAGGCTTGGATCTAAGACTCAGAGCTTTACCGTGTTGAGCTGTGGTTACATTTGAATTAAACCATCGGGAGGTATTGCAGTGCGAAAGAAAGTGACCGTAGTAGGTGCAGGCAATGTAGGCGCGACGTTGGTGCAGCGGATCGCGGAGGCGCGGCTCGCGGACGTAGTGATGGTGGATGTCGTGGAAGGGGTGCCGCAGGGCAAAGGGCTCGATCTGATGGAGTCCGGCCCGGTGCTCGGCTATGATTCCCGGATCACGGGAACGAACAATTACGACGAGACCGCGGGGTCGGATGTCATCGTGATCACGGCGGGTCTGGCGAGGAAACCGGGCATGAGCCGCGACGACCTGCTGGCCGCGAACGGGGACATCGTGAAGAAGGTCGCCGCGGAGACCGGTAAGCGTTCGCCCAAGGCGTTCATGATCGTGGTCACGAACCCCATGGACGTGATGGCCTTTGTGGCCATGAAGGCGACCGGGTTCTCGCGCGAGCAGGTGATCGGCATGGGCGGGGTGCTTGATTCGGCTCGCTTCCGGACGTTCATTGCCATGGAGCTCGGTGTTTCCGTGGAGAACACGCATGCATTCGTGCTCGGCGGACACGGGGATACCATGGTGCCGCTCCCCCGGTATTCGACTGTGGCAGGAATTCCGATCACGGAGCTGATGAAAAAGGAGACGATCGACGCGATCGTGAAGCGCACGAGGAACGGCGGTGCAGAGATCGTGGACCTGCTCAAGACCGGCAGTGCCTACTACGCTCCCTCCGCGGCAACACTAGAGATGGTGGAGGCGGTGCTGCTGGACAAGAAGAAGATCCTACCCTGCTCCGCGTACCTCAACGGAGAATACGGCGTCAAGGATGTGTTCGCGGGCGTGCCGGTGAAGCTCGGTGCGGGGGGCATGGAGCAGGTGATCGAGATCAAGCTGAATCCGGACGAGAACGCCGGATTCATGAAGTCTGTGGACGCAGTGAGGCAGGGATGCGCGAAATTCATGTAGACGAGATCCGCGACAATGTGGCGCAGATCTGCATCGACGCCGCATATATTCTGAGTGAGGACGTGCTGACCGCGTTTGACCGCGCGATCGAAACGGAGACCGCGCCAGGCGCCCGGGAGATCCTCGGACTGCTCAAGGAGAACGCGCGCATTGCGAAGGACGAGCACATCCCCATCTGCCAGGACACCGGCATCGCGATCTTCTTTGTGGAGATAGGGCAGGACCTGAGGATCAAGAACGGGTTCATCGTTGACGCTATCAACGATGGTGTACGCAAGGGCTATAAGGAAGGTTTTCTCCGGAAGTCCGTGGTCGATCCGATCACGCGCAAGAACACCGGCGACAACTCGCCGGCGATCATCTACACCGAGCTGGTGCCCGGCGATAAGCTCAAGATCTCGTTCATGCCCAAAGGCGCGGGAAGCGAGAACATGAGCGTCATCCGCATGCTGCGGCCAACGGAGGGCGTGGAAGGGATCAAGAACTTTGTGCTCGAGTGCGTGCAGAAGGCGGGAGCGAATCCGTGTCCTCCGATCGTGGTGGGCGTCGGCATCGGCGGCAGCTTTGAGAAGGCCGCGCTCATCGCCAAAAAATCGCTCCTGCGCGCCATCGGCAGCCCGAACCCGAAGCTCGAACTTGCTTCCCTCGAGCAGATGCTCCTCAAGGCGGTGAACAAGACCGGCATCGGGCCGGAAGGGCTCGGCGGCAACGTGACTGCGATGGCTGTGCATGTGGAAAGTTTTCCTTGTCATATCGCGAGCCTTCCGGTTGCCGTGAACATCAATTGCCATGCAGCGCGGCATAAGACGATCATATTGTAAGTATGCAACCACAGATGGATACAGATGAATACAGATGAAAGAAGTATCTAAATAAATTTGTCTTAATTCTCGGATTCTTATAAAAAGCATTGCAGTTTTTATCTGTGTTCATCTGTGGTTACTAAGTTTTGTTCTTGAATACGGTTCAATCGTGCTCATCTGTGGCTAAAAAGGGATTTTCATAATGTCTCCAACGATCAAAATAATTCCTCCCCTGACCGATGACGTGATCCTGAAGCTCAAGGCAGGCGACCGCGTGCTCATTACGGGCGTGATCTATACCGGCCGGGACATGGCGCACAAGTACATGGTAGAAGGCCACGCAAAGGGAGAGAAACTGCCGTTCGATCCCGTGGGCCAGATCCTCTACTATACCGGCCCCACGCCGGCACAACCGGGCAAGCCGATCGGATCTGCCGGGCCGACCACGAGCTACCGCATGGACAAATATGCGCCGACCCTGCTCACGCTCGGGCTGAAGGGTATGATCGGAAAAGGACCTCGCGGGCAGGAAGTGAAGGATGCGATCGTGGCATCAAAGGCGGTCTACTTTGCCGCCATCGGCGGCGCGGGCGCGCTCATTTCCAAGTCGATCCGCAAGGCCGAGGTCATTGCATACCCTGAGCTCGGTACCGAAGCAGTGATGCGTCTTGAGGTGCAGGATTTCCCGGCCGTGGTCGTGAACGATGCGCACGGAGCGGACCTCTATCAGATGGGCGTGGAAAAATATAGAGAGTCTGAAACTGCTGATAAAGAGCCCAAGTAACAAGAGAACAACATGTTCACCGTAGAGGACGCAGA
>Ga0315268_10004833_pt1 | contig 14548 bp, 15 predicted proteins | sample C1_top_MG_FD_204535 | JGI IMG/M metagenome (GOLD analysis project Ga0315268, IMG submission 204535) | Sediment microbial communities from Yellowstone Lake, YNP, Wyoming, USA - C1_top | ecosystem: Environmental > Aquatic > Freshwater > Lake > Sediment | place: USA: Wyoming | collected 2017-08-01
ATTCCATGCCCAGCGAGGAAGAAGTGGAGCGCATCGTGGAGGAGCGCTACCGGCTTGACAATGAATTGGCGGCCAGCTGAGCGTTAGTTGCCGCGCTTTGAGATAAATTTTAAGTTTAATTGCAGGGGTCCGGGGGGTATTCCCCCTGGCCCCTGAATATTTTCTGGCCGAGGGCTTAAAAGTTCGCAACTGCGGTCAAGTATGCTAACCGTATGGTATTTGATACTTTAGTTATGTGGGGTGGACCTCCCCCCCATCCTCAAATTATCGTACTTTGTTGTGACCCTGGTTCATGGGTATTCGCATGGAAGACTTGAAAGACCTGGACATCGAGTACCGCCTCAGCCCCCGGCGCCGGAGCATCGGCCTCATGGTCACCGCGGAAGGCAAGCTGGTGGTGAGCGCCCCGGCGGGGACCTCCGGGGCCAAGATCCAGGCGGCTCTGGCCCGGCACCGGGCCTGGATCCGGAAGAAGGTGGCGGAGCGCCGGGAGGCCTGGGACCGGCTCCAGGAGGGGACCGCCTATTTCCTGGGCGAGCCCTACCGCCTGGTGGCGGCCCCGGAGACCGGGGCCCAGGTGGAACTGGGGCCCGGGGAGATGCGGGTGCGGCCCGGGACCGGCGGCGCGGACCTGTGGACCTTGCTTAAAGCCTGGTACCGCGGGCAGGCAGAGCTCTTCCTCCACCAGCGGCTGCGCCATTACGGGGCGCAATTGGGGCTGCAGGTAGGCCCTCTGGAATTACGGGACTGGAAGCGGCGCTGGGGCGAATGCCACGTGGACGGCCGGCTGCGTTTCAACTGGCGGCTCATCCTGCTGCCGCCGGCCATCATCGATTACGTGGTGGCGCACGAACTGGCGCACCTCAAGGTCCCCGGCCACAACGGGCGCTTCTGGCGCGTCGTGGAGCAGGTGGTGCCGGACTACGCCGCCCGCCGCCGCTGGCTCAACCGCTACGGCACGCCGTTGCTGCTCTGGCAGGCGGAGTGGAGTCCCCGGAAAAGAAAGTAAAAAATCGACAAGTTAGGAAAAATTTATTAAATAGACAAGCATGGACGAGGCAAGGCTCTCTTCTTCCTTACCAATTGCCGGGGCCGCCCCGACGCCGGAAGAGCTCATCCAGGGCGAAGCCAAGAAGGAGCGGCTGGGACCCTGGCATGCCACCGCCATTTGCGGCAATGACATCACCTCCTCTTGCCTCTACGTATCGGCCATCGCCATCGTCTATGCCCACGCCCTGGCGCCCCTGGCCCTGCTGTTGGCCGCCGGCGTGCTCTATCTCTATCGCCGGATCTATACCGAGGTGGTGGAGGCCCTGCCCTGTCCCGGGAACTGGACATTCCCAAAAACATGATGTTCATGGGCTCCCTGACCCACACCCTAGCCTTTTCGATCCAGGACCTGGGGGGCGTGCGGATTATCTGGTAAAGTTGGGAAAACGGCTTTGAGGGCAGGGGTAGGGGGGGCGGCCCCTATCCCCTTCCCCCAGAATCACTCCATCGCGAGAGGACCTGCTGCCATGCACGAACACGCCTCGGCCCGCCAGGCCGTGGAAAACATGATTCGAAGTCGAGACCTGGAAGGTCTGTTGCGCCAGGCCGAGACCATTCACGGACACCGCTGTCCCTTCCTGGCCCTGGGGGTCAAGGCGGGCCAGTATGCCATGAGCTATCTGGAGCAGGAGTCCACCGGCATGGAGGAAGTGGTGGCCATGGTGGAGTGCAACAACTGTTTCACCGACGGCATCCAGGTGGTCACCGGCTGCACCTTCGGCAACAACGCCCTCATTTTCAAGGACCTGGGGAAGACTGCGGTGACCGTGGCCCGGCGCCGGGACGGGGCCGCGGTGCGCCTGGTGGTGCGGCCCGACTTCCGGGAACGCCTGTTTGCCCGCTATCCCGCGGCCGGGCCGCTGTTTGAGACGGTGCTGGTGCAAAGGCAGGGGACCCCCGAGGACCAGCACCGCTTCCGGCACCTGTGGGAGGCCGTGGCCCGGCGGGAGCTCACCGAGGTACCCCTGGAGGAACAGGTCCTGATCCAGCCGCAGACCCTCACGCTGCCCGGGTATGCCCGGAGGTTCGCCACCGAGATCTGCAGCATCTGCGGCGAGGGGGTGATGGAGACCCGGATCAGGATGCAGGGGGGGCAAAAGGTCTGCCTGGCCTGCGCCCGCGAAGAATATTATCAGCTCACTGGCCAGGGCATCGGCTGCGGCCGGGAGCCGTAGCCGGCTTTCCCTCGTGGTTGCATCTTAGAACTCAAGCCATCTAAAAGCGCCGAAAAACCTTGGAGGATGGAGGTTTATATCTTATCTGCTCCGACCCCTTGACCCGCCTGACTCAGGGGGCAAAAAGATCGGATCGCCTGCGGTAAATCCGAGGAGGCCAGGATGAAGTGGAAGGTGGCGAAGCGCGGCGGCTGCCTCTTGCTGGCGCTGTTGCTCCTGCCGGTGCCGGCCTGGGGGGCGAATTTTTCTGCCCAGATGCTGGTCAAGGACGGCGACAAGATCATCCCGGGGAGGATTTTCGTCCAGGACGGCAAGATGCGCCAGGAATTTAACGACGAGAGCGGGCAGACCATCACCATCGTGCGCCCGGACCTGAAGTTGATCTGGGTGATCATTCCCAGGGAAAAAACTTACATTGAATTACCCCTGAGGGCGCGCCTGCCCGGGCAATTCATCCAGATGCCCCCAAACCCCATCAACAAGCGCCATTTGGGAAGGGAAACCGTGAACGGCTACATGGCGGACAAGTACCAGCTCGCGGTCCAGGACGGGGGCGGATTGGAGTTCCAGACCTTTTGGGTGGCCCCCCAATTGGGGATGCCCCTGAAGGTGGTCTGCAACCAGCGGAAGTTTTCCATCGAATACCGCAGCATCAAGGAGGGCAAGCAGGCGGACCGCCTCTTCGCCGTGCCCCCGGGTTATCAGAAGCTGGCCTCCCCCAAGGGGGTTACCGACAAACTCGATTACTAAGCGGCCGGGTGTGGCACCCGGATGCCCCGATGAGCCTTAGGATGGAGAAGTTATGCGAAAACTTACGGTTTTCTCAGGAGAAGATTATTTCAGCCACCGCCGGATGACCCTAGACTGGCTTTAGACCAAAATATCTCATGAATGACCATCCCAAAGGGAAGTTCTACAATATTTCGGAATTTCGGCGAAAAGTCGGAATACCCCTGATTTTGGCCAGGAAACTGGTGATTTGGGGAGAGATTAAAACGATCAAGGCTTTGGATGGCACCATTCGGATTGCTGAATCCGAAGTATTGCAAGTAAAGGAACTTATTAAAAACCCCCGGGAGAGAATCCTTCTCTTCATCAAAGCGCTGGGGCCAGGGCTGATTACCGGCGCTTCCGACGACGACCCGTCCGGCATCGGCACGTATTCATCGGTGGGAGCCCAATTCGGCTTGGCTATCATCTGGATGGCGGCCTGGTTGCTTCCCATTATGCTGGCAGTGCAGGAGGTCTGCGCCCGTATCGGCGTTGTGACCAACAAGGGATTGGCCAGAGTTTTACTCCAGCATTATAGCCAAAGAATAGTTATTTGGGCCGTTCTTCTGTTAATAATAGCCAATGTGGTCAATATTGGTGCTGATATCGCCGCCATGGCTGCTTCCTTAGAAATGTTAAGCGGAGTCAATTATTATCTTGGTGCAATTTTATTTACAATAATAATTTTGTTGCTGGAAATCTTTGTTCAATATCATTTGTATGTCAAGGTTTTAAAATGGCTCACCATCTCCGTCTTTGCCTATGTGATTACTGGTTTTTTGATAAAACCGGATTGGATCAATGTTCTCAAGCAATCATTTATTCCCCAGATAAGTTTTAATGAAGAATATATCTTTGCCATGATTGCCGTTTTTGGGACCACCATAACTCCCTATCTCTTCTTCTGGCAGACCTCTCAGGAAGTTGAGGATAATAAGTTGGTAAAAGGAGATTTTAACGGAGTCCTGATTCATGAAAAAATTAGCAGGATGCGCACTGATGTAAATACCGGGATGATTCTGGCCAACGTGGTCTTCTTTTTCATAGTTTTGACCACGGCCCAGGTGCTGTTTAAACAGGGGATTACCGATATTGCCTCGGCAGACCAGGCGGCTCTGGCTCTCAGGCCTTTGGCCGGCGAACACGCTTATGTGCTCTTTGCTGCGGGCATTATCGGTACCGGGCTGTTGGCGGTTCCGGTCTTGGCAGGCTCTGGAGCATACGCGTTAGCCGAAGTAATGAAATGGGAGGAAGGGTTGGAACTGAAGTTTTCTCAAGCCAAGGGGTTCTACCTGGTGATCGCCTTCTCAATGATGGTGGGATTATCTTTAAATCTTTTCCATGTCAATCCGATTACTGCCCTTTATTATTCCGCCTATCTCAATGGGATTATTGCTTTGCCGCTTTTAATCATCATTATGGTGGTGGGGAATGATCCCAAGGTTGTAGGAGAAGAAACCCATCCCGGCTATGTTAAATTTTTTGGCTGGTTCGCGGTTATGTTTATGATCGTGGCCGTACTAGTCTCAATTTCCTTACCCTGGTTGAAAAATTAGTTCATGCACCGGCGAGGGCGCCGGCGCCACATTTTCATATAAAGGTATAAAGGGAAGGCTCTCTTATACTCACGGCGCCCGCAGGGCCTCCAGCAGCGGCAGGCGGGCGGCTTTCAGGGCCGGCAGCAGGCCCCCCACCAATCCCATGCCCACCCCGAAGAGGAGACTTTTCACCAGGATGCCCGGGGTCAGGGCGAACTTGAAGGAGAGCTCCGCAAAGCTGGACCAGTTGATGGTGGACAGGGTGATGAAATTGAGCAGGGAGGCGGGAATCAGGCCCAAAATCCAGCCCAGGAACCCCAGGAGCATGGATTCGAGTAAAAACGCCGCCAGCACGTGATGGCGCTTGAAGCCCAGGGCCCGCATGGTGCCGATCTCGCTGATCCGGGCCCCCACCTGGGCGTACATGGTGACCATGGCCCCCAGGATGGCCCCCAGGCTGAAGATGCCGGTGAGCACCAGGCCCAGGAGGCGGATGAAGGTGGCCAGCCGCCGGGACTGGGCTTCGTAAAACTCCACCTCCCGCAGCACCTGCATGGGCAGCCGGGGGTCGCTCTCCAGGCGGGCCTTCAGGGCGGCAAACTCCCCGGGGTCCCGCAGGCGGAGAATCACCGAAGAGAAGGCGGTGCGCCGGAAGGCCTGCAGGACCTGCTCCACGTCCCCCCAGATTTCCGAGCTGAAGCCGGTGTTGCCCGCGTCCATGATTCCCACCACCCGCCAGGTGCGCATGGCGAAGCGCAGGGTCTCCCCCAGGCCGGCGCCTTGAAACCGCCGGGCAATCTGGGCCCCGGCCACGATCTCGGTGGACCCGGGCCGGGAAAAGCGCCCGGCGCTCAGCCGCACCTCCCGGCGCAGTTCCGGAGAGACGGGCTGCACTCCCCGGATGATGACGTTGGCCATCTTGCCGCCCTGCCGCTTGGGGAGGTTGACCAGGACGATGGCCTCATTGGCCGCCAGGCGGCGCCCGTCCTTATCCATTGCCACTTCCGGCTGGGCGCCCACGATGCCGGCCTGGGTGCGGTCCACCGCGCTTTGCACCTCGGACTCGGAGCCGGCCCGCAGCACCACCGCGTTGTCATAGGACCCGGTGGCCACCAGGGTGCGGCGCAGACCTTCGGCCAGCATCAGCACCGCCGCGAAGACAAAGACCACCAGGGCCATGCCCGCGGCGGTGAGGAAGGTGGTGAGGCGCCGGGCCAGCAGGTTGCGGTAGCTATATGAGAGCGGGATGGGCATTTTTAGTAGTCAGTAGTCAGTTGCCAGTTTTTGGTGGCACCGGCAGGATGCCGGCGCCGCTGGTTTTAGCAGTTTTTATATCACTTGCAAAGAATAATCCCGGCAAAGGGGAAAACATAAATCAGGATCAGATGGGAAAAGCCCTCAAGATCTTGCAGGCTCTCCTGATACTCCGGAAAGATCTGGATTCTGCCCTGAACCCCCAGGGAGGCGGCGGCTTGGATGGGGGTTCTCTGCGGGTCCTGGTAAGGAGTAAAGATAATGCCGATGGGTTTGAAGGAGAAGGTTTCCATGGTTAATCTCCCGAATCTGAGCTGAGCCAGGTTAGGGGCGTCAGACGCACCCCACAAAATCCTCCCCAGGATTCTTTGGAAAACTAAAAACTCGAAACTCGAAACTCAAAGCTAATCATCACCCCACCTTGCGCAACGCCTCGGCGATGCTCACCCGGGCGGCCCGCCAGGCCGGCAGCACCGCGGCCAGGAAGCCCACGGTCAGGGCCACGGTGAGGCCCACCGCCAGGGTGGCCCGAGTGAGGGGGAAGACCCGGAAATATTGTCCCAGCTGGGTGCGAAAGACGTGCACCGCCGGGAAGGTCAGGGACAGTCCCACCAGCCCCCCGGCCAGGGCCAGCAGCATTGATTCGCCGAAGATGAGCCCCGCCAGGTGCCGGCCCTTGAAGCCCATGGTCTTGAGCACCGCGTACTCCCCCCGGCGCTCCCGGGCGCTCATGGCCATGGTGTTGGCCAGCACCACCAGGATCACCCCGATGACCACCCAGGAGACCACCTGAATGGCCAGCAGGATCGTCTCGGTCATGGCCACAAACCCCAGCTGGAAGGCCTTCTCGGTCTCGGTGATGGTTTCGGCCAGGGAGTTCTGAAACATGGCGTCCACCGCGGCGGCCACCTGGGGGGCCAGCTCCGGCCGCGCCACCTTGATGAGGAACCAGCCCACCGTGTCGGCCCGGCTGGAGGCCGACTTTTTCAAACTTTCATTCAGGTAGTCCCAGTGGAAAAAGAAGCGGGACTCATCGGTCTGGGGTTCCGCCCCGGTATAGATGGCGCGGATAATAAAACGCCATTCCCCCGGGTTAATGGTGCCTTTAAGAATAATGGCGTCCCCCACCCGCCAGCCATAGCGTTGGGCCAGGGCCCGGCCCGCGGCGCACCCCCGGCGGTCCTGGAAAAAAGCCAGTTTCTGGTCCTCGGGGATGACGTACTCGGGGTAGATGTCGAAGTAATGACGCACGTCCACCGCGAACTGGGGGAAAAAGTGGCGCTCGTCGATATAAATACCCCCGAACCAGTTGCCGTAAGCCACTTTGGCAATGCCGGGCAGGCCCTGGATCTTGGGAAGATAAGCCATGGGCAAAGGGAAGATCAGGGAAATGGCGTTCCTGGTCACCAGCCGGGCCGGGGAGGAGGCCTCCACCCCGGAATACCAGGCCGCCACCATGGTGCGCAACAACGCAAAGGCCAAGACCGCCACCGCCAGGCCGAGAATGGTGAGGGCGGCCCGCAACGGGTGCCGAACCGTGTTGCGCCAGGTTAGTTTGAGCATCAGGGGTCAGGGGCCAGAAGCCAGTTGCCAGTTTTCTGTTTTCTGTTTTTGTGGTGGCACAGGCTTTCCAGCCTGTGCTCATGCACCGGTATAATGCCGGTGCCATCAAGGATATGTAGGGTGGGCAATGCCCACCACCATTTCTTTATCCTCTTCCCCCTTCGCCTTTTCGCCTAATCTTGCGCGGCCAGGATTTGAAGGGCCAGCAGTCCGGTGGCGATGAGGCGCTTTTCGGCCCGGGCCCGGAGACTGGGGGCCGCGAAGGTGCCGTGGATACGGTTGGCAAAGACGGCGCAGGCGCCTCCGGCCCTGAGGTGCAAGGTCGACACCGCGGCCAGGGTCAGGTACACGGACATCTCCATCTCCAGGTTGAGGACCCCGGCTCGGCTAAGTTTCTCCACCTTATGGGGGTCCAGGATAGGAAACCCCGGCGCCGGCCGGCCCTGGCCCGCATAAAAGTCGGCGGTGGTGCAGGTCACGCCCACGTGATAAGGCACCTTAAGGGCCGCGGCCGCCTCGGTGAAGGCCGCCAGGACCGCCGGGTGGGCCCGCGCTTCAACAGCCGCGGGGGCGTAATGGCGGCTGGTGTCCTCCTCCCGCCAGGCCTTCTCAGTGATAACCAGGTCCCCCAGGTTGATGTTCTCCTGCAGGGCCCCGGTGCTCCCCAGGCGCAGGAAGGTGGCGGGAGAGACGCACTGGGCCGCCTCCACCACCGCGATGGCGCTGCTGGCCGCACCGATGCCGGTGGCCATCACCGATACCGGGATTTTTTGGTAGGTGCCGGTGTAAGTAACGAATTCCCGATTCTTTCGCTTAACCTCCACCCGGTCAAAGTGCCGGGCGATCTTCCCGGCCCGGGCCGGGTCCCCGCAGGTCAGAATATAGGGGGCCAGGTCGCCGGGACCGCAATCCAGGTGATAAAAACGGCCCTGCGCATTTTTAGGGAGCGCGATGTCGCCAAGCATAACCTTGGTTTAAACCCGATTTTGCAAGGCGCCCTAAACGCGCCCTGGCAATTAACCTTAAATTTTCCCCCGGTTATTGTCGTTGAGCAATTGGCCCTTGATGAGGCGGCGGACGTTGGAGGCGTGGCCCGCGGCTTCGGGGTCATGGGTGACGATGATGATGGTTTTGCGAAATTTCTGGTTGAGCTGAGTTAGCAGGTCCATAATTTCGTGGGCCGACTGCCGGTCCAGGTCGCCGGTGGGTTCGTCCGCGGCGATGAGGGTGGGGTCCGTCACCAGGGCCCGGGCGATGGCCACCCGCTGCTGTTGGCCGCCGGATAGCTGCGCCGGGTAATGGCGCAGCCGGTCGCTCAGGCCCACCAGCTCCAGCACCAGGTTCACGTGGTCGCGCCGCTCCCGGCGGGACAGACCGGTGAGAAGCAGGGGCAGTTCCACGTTCTCGAAGGCGGTGAGCACCGGGATCAGATGGTAGAACTGAAACACGAAGCCCACATGGGACGCCCGCCAGTCGGCCAGTTGGGTTTCCGTGAGGCCGTTGAGATCGACCCCGTGGACGGTGAGGGTGCCGGAATCGGGCCGGTCCAGCCCGGCGATGAGATTGAGCAGGGTGGTCTTGCCGGAGCCCGACGGCCCCATGAGGGCCAGGAATTCGCCGCCGTTGATGTTCAGCGAGATGTCCTGGAGGACCGGCAGGACCTGGCTGCCCCGCCGGTAGGATTTGTACAGGTGGGCGATCTCAACTACCGGCGTGGGCGTGGCCGTGGCGGGCTCCCTCATGATTCCTTTACTTTCACCCGGGAGCCGTCCTGCAAACTCCCCGGCGGCTGCAGCACCACCCGGTCCCCCTCCTTGAGGCCGCTGGCCACTTCCACCAGGTCGCCCATGGCCGGACCCGGCTGCACCTGGACCATCTTTACCCGGGGTCCGGCCACCACAAAGGCGACGGTGCGCCCGTTCTTGGTAACCAGGGCGGCCTTGGGGACCGTGAGGCGGGGAGCTCGCTCCTGGGACTCCAGGGGCCGGGACAGAAAGGCCGCCTTGGCGCTCATCTCCGGCAGGATGCGGTCATCGGACTCCAGAAATTTTACCTTGGTGAGCACCGTGGCCTTGGTGCGGTCCGCAGTGGGCACGATCATGTGCACCTGACCCGGGAAGCGCCGGTCCGGGATGGCGTCCAGGGAGATTTCGCAGGGCTGCCCGACGCGCACCTTGTCCAGGTTGGACTCCGCCACGTCCGCCTCCACCATGAGGGAATCCAGGTCCGCCATGGTCACCACCGCGGCCCGGGCGTTGGCGGCGGCGCCAAAGGGGGCCACCACCTCCCCCACATCGGCGTACTTGGTGGTCACCACCCCGTCAAAGGGGCTGCGGATAATGGTATATTCCAGGGCCGCCTGGGCGTTGGCCAGGCCGGCCTGACTGACCCGGATGTGGGCCCGGGCGCTGGCCACCCCGGCTTTGGCCTTATCATGCCGGGCCACCGCGGTGTCGTAATCCTGGCGGGCCACCAATTCTTTTTCCACCAGGGTTTTATAGCGCTGGTGCTGGAGCCGGGCATCGGTGAGCTCCGCCTGGGCGGTCTCCAGACCGGCCTGGGCCTCTTTAACCTGAGCCGCGGCCTGGTTCCGGGCCGCCTCCAGGTCTTCGTTTTCCAGGGAGGCCAGGATCTGTCCTTTTTTTACCCGGCTGCCTTCCTCCACCCCCAGGTAGACCAGGCGGCCGGTGCTTTTGGAGGAGACCGCGGCCTTGCGCTGCGCCACCACGTAGCCGCTGGCGTTCAAGACGGTGTAGGCCTGGGCCGGGTAAAGCCGGGACACCACCGTGACCGTCACCTCCTGGGCCGGCTGCAGGGGTCCCCAGAGGTAGAGAACGGCCAGGGCCAACAGGACCACGCCGACCCCGACTGCCACGAGACGGACCCTGGAAGGGCCCCTTCGGGGGGGCTCTTCCTGCCGTTGAATTCTCAGCCTGTCAAGGTCAGGAGGCATTGACTTGCTTTCCTGAGGCAAAATTATGGCCTCCCGTTCCCCCAGGGAGCGGCAGGCCCTTTCAGTTTAGCAAATCTGGCCCCAGGTGGCAATCAACAGTGAAAAACGGCTCAGACGTTGGCCAGCCCCGCCCCGGTGATGGTGACGTACCGGTAAGGAGGCCCGATGCGGTCGTCCTGGAAGGCCAGCCCACCTGGCAAGGGGCGGCGGCGGGGTTTATGGCCAGAAAGACTGGGGAAAATTGGCGGGCAGTCTTTGCCGGGGATGGCCAGGGTAAAACTCCGCGGCCGGCCGAGAGCCCCCCGGAATCCGGCGGAGACCCTGAGCCGGGTCCAACGGCGTCGGCGTCGGCGTCTGGCGATAACAGGTTAAGGCAAGGACTCTTAGTGCAGAATCCGCGGTTTTACGCCCGGCAGCCGGCCGGGGGTAGATGGCTGCGGCTCTTGCCGGGGCGCCTCTGGTGGGGGTTGGGTTAAGTTCTTCAGGGACTCGAGGGAGGCCCGCAGGTGGTGCAACTCCTGGAGCAACGCCTCCAGGGCCAGGGTCAGGGCCTCCCGGTGATGGCCCAGCTCCAGCAACTGCCGGGCTTGCTCCAGCTGCAAAAAGGTCGAGTTGGGCCCGGATTTATCTTTCATGGGCAGCCCTCAATCAAAGGAAATAGGGGCCAGGGATGGGGGGGGTCCCCAACCTCCGCCAAACCCTTCAGTGCCGCGGCCGGGGGGGAGCCGGCAAACAGGCCTGATGCGGCTAAAATCAATGATGGACGGACTTGGCAGTAGCTTAGGGGACTGGGGTGTCATCCCTGGCCCAACCATACCTAAGCAAGGCGCATACCATATTCAATCAAGTTATAATTATTTCATATATTTCAGGGACTTATTTTTTAGCCCGGCCAGCTTTGGGAGAAATACCGTGCCGATAAATGAACGCGGTGATGCCGAAATTAAACAAACCGGTAATTTCGCCCTGAAGAACCGACTTATCTCAAATCGATCTCCGCCCCCCCCAGGAGCCCCCCCTAAGTTTGCAAATAACCAGGGGATATGGTAGGTTTGACTACATGGTTATCCAGGTTTCAGGGAGTTCCCAAAGGATCAGCCCATGACGGCATCCGAAATTCAGCTCGCGGCCACCGATGAGGACATGGAGCAGCGCATCCGGCCTCTGGTCAACGATATCCTGGAACGCTTCAACCAGGAGAACATTTCGCCTTCAGAAGCCGGGATGGTGGTCCTCTCCCTGATTTACCGCCTGATGACGGTGCTGGAAGAGACTCCGGAGGCCCGCCGCTTCTTTATTCTCACTTTGATCAACCTGATCAACAATTTTCTGGCCGGGGAAGTGGAGGGCCGAGACTAGCGAAAGGGCGCGGGCGGCGCCGGGGCCTGGCTCCCCCCAGCGCCGGGGTTACGGAGATGCAAGGCAAGGCAGACAACATTCTGGAATTGATTGGCCGCACTCCCGTGGTGCGCCTCAACCGGCTTAATCCCAGCCCCCAGGTGGAGATTTTCGTCAAGCTGGAATATTTCAACCCCGGGGGCTCGGTCAAAGACCGACCGGCCTACGCCATGATCGAAGCCGCGGAGGCCGCCGGGGAATTGACCCGAGAGAAGACCATCATCGAGGCCACCAGCGGCAACACCGGCATCGGCTTGGCCCTGGTCGCAGCGGTGAAGGGCTACCGCCTGCTGCTGACCATGCCGGAGTCCGCCTCCCTGGAGCGCAAGCGCATCCTCAAGGCCATGGGTGCGGAACTCCTGCTCACCCCCGCCCACCAGGGGACGGACGGCGCCATCGAAGAAGTCTACCGCCTGGCCCGGGAAAACCCGGATAAGTACTTCCTGGCGGACCAATTCAACAACCCCGACAATCCGGAGTCGCACCGGTCCACCGCCCGGGAGATCTGGGAGCAGACTGCCGGCCGGGTCACCATGGTGATAGCCACCATGGGCACCTGCGGCACCCTCATGGGGCTCACCCGCTTCCTGAAGGAATTCAATCCCGCCATCCAGGTGGTGGGAGTGGAGCCCTACCTGGGCCACGCCATCCAGGGCCTGAAAAATCTGAAAGAGTCTTACGTGCCCGGGATCTTTGAAAAAGGTCTGGCCGATGAGATCGTCCACATCGAAGACGAGGAGGCCTTTGAGACCGCCCGGAGGCTGGCCCGCCAGGAAGGCCTCTTTCTGGGGATGAGCTCCGGAGCCGCGGTGGCTGTAGCCATCCGCAAGGCCCGGGAGCTGGAGGGCGGCCTCATCGTGGCCATCGCCCCGGACAGCGGCGAACGCTACCTCTCCACTCCGCTCTTTGCCGAGAAGGCGGTCCCCACTCTCAAGTTTTACAACACCCTGGCCCGGGCCAAGGAAGCCTTTGACCCCCGGCGGCCGGGGGAAGCCTTTATCTTCGCCGACGGTCCGGCCCTGTACGCCAGAGTCTCCCTGGGGGTGGCCCGACGCCTGGCGGTGGCCGACCTCCTGAACCGCTACCTCACCTTCCGGGGCCTCAAGGTGCGCCAGGTAGTGAGCCTCATCGACCTGGACGACCGGGCCCTGGCCGGGGCCGCGGCGGCCGGCCAGGGTCTCCAGGAGTTCACCCAAGGCTTTCGCCAGGAATTCTTCCGGGACCTCAAAACCCTGCGCATCCGCCCCGACGTCCAATATCCCCTGGCTTCGGAGCACATCGAGGAGATGATGGACCTCACCCGCAAGCTGCTGGAAAAGGGCTTCGCCTACGAAAAGCTGCGGTCCGTCTATTTCGACATCTCCCGGTTTAAGGACTACGGCCGCCTCTCGGGGGTTGACCTGGGCAAGATCAGGGTGGGGAAGACCGTGGATCTGGACGAGTACGCCAAGGAGAACCCTCGGGATTTTACCCTGCTGAAGCGGGCCAAGCTGGCGGAACTGAAAAAGGGCCTCTACTACTCCACCCCCTGGGGCAAGGTGCGGCCCAGCTGGCACCTGGAATCCGCCGCCATGGCCCTGAAACATCCCGGCGAAACCGTGGATTTTCACGTGGGCAGCGTCGAATCCCTGTTCCCCCACGACGAAAACGAGAACACCCTGTTTGCCGCGGCCACGGGCAAACCCCTGGCCCGGGCCTGGCTCCACTGCGAGCGGGTCCTCCGGGACGGCCGGCCCCTGAAAGAAGAGGGCGCGGTCACGGTGCGGGACTTGGAAAATAAAGGCTACCGGGGGGAAGACGTGCGCTTCTTTCTCCTGGCCACCCATTACCGCAAACCCCTGGCCTTCAACGAAGCCAACCTCAAGGCCGCGGCCGCCTCCCGGGCCCGCCTGGACCATTTCCTGGAGCGCCTCAGCCTGGCCACCGGCGAAGACCAGGCCGGCGCCCCCGTGGAAGAGCGCCTCTTCCAGCTGAAAAAGGAATTCACCGCCGCCCTGGACGACGATCTCAATATCTCCCGGGTCCTGTCCGCCCTCTTCGCCCTGGCGGGGGAGGTCAATGCGGAAATCGACCGGGGGCGCCTGGGGCCCAAAGCGGCCGCGGCCATCCTGGCCCGGCTCCAGGAGCTGGACGAAGTGCTGGGGGTCATGAACCTGCCGCAGCCCGCGCCCGCCGCGGACGCGGAGATCGCAGCCCGCCTGCAGGCCCGGGAAGAGGCCAGGCAGCGCCGGGACTGGGCCGCCGCGGACCAGATCCGGCAAGAACTGGCCGCCCAGGGCATCGACCTCACCGACACCCCCACCGGCCCCCGCTGGCGGCGGCGCTAAGGGGAGGAGGGGGGGGAATTTTGGGGGAGGGGGCCAGGGGCTTTTTCGTAAGTGGCCCCTGCCCCCTCCCCCAACCCCTTAAGGAGAACAGTGGCACAGGCGTCCCGCCTGTGCTTTCAGTTTAGAAGGGTAGCCGCAGGCTTTAGCCTGCGCCTAGGTGAGAGAAAAGTTATGAACCACGAATTCTACTGGTACTGGCCCATGTGGTGGTTCCCCATCTTGATGCCCCTCTTCTGGATCATCGTCATCGCCGTGGTCCTCTACCTGATTTTTGGGCGGAGGAGCACCCGGCGACCCTGGGAACCCGGCCCGGGGCCGGCCCCCGAAAGCCCCCTGGACATCCTGAAGAAGCGCTACGCCAAAGGCGAGATCACCAGGGACGAGTTCGAACAGATGAAGCGGGATATCCTGAGCTGAGATAGGGGTGCCAAAGGGATGACATGGTCGGGACGAGAGGATTTGAACCTCCGACCCCAGCGTCCCGAACGCTGTGCTCTACCAGGCTGAGCCACGTCCCGA
>Ga0315268_10004836_pt1 | contig 14538 bp, 9 predicted proteins | sample C1_top_MG_FD_204535 | JGI IMG/M metagenome (GOLD analysis project Ga0315268, IMG submission 204535) | Sediment microbial communities from Yellowstone Lake, YNP, Wyoming, USA - C1_top | ecosystem: Environmental > Aquatic > Freshwater > Lake > Sediment | place: USA: Wyoming | collected 2017-08-01
TGGAGGCCATATCCCGTACGGTCGCCGGCTGCCAGAGCATAAGTGTGCTCATGCTGTTCCAAGGCTTCCTTGAGTGAGGCGATTTGCTTCTGAGCGCCCTTGAGTTCGTCTTCCAGCGCGGCCTGCAACGCCAATAATCGTTCGGTCTCTTGCTTCCACTCTTGCGCCTCCGAGAGGGCTTGTGCCCGCTCGGCCGTCAATTGCTGGATTTGCTCCTGGTCCACATTCGCTTCTGGCTGACGAGGGGAGCGGTTCTCTTGGGTTTGCAGCTCGATGAGCGCGGCTAGTTGTTCGGCTAGTTTGCGATGGTGCTCCGCTTGTCTGTGTGCTTCGCCTAATTGCTCCGCCACGTTTTTCAGTTCGGATTGGTTCTGTGCCACTTGCGCTTCGAGTGACAGCCGCGCCTGAGTGGCGCGCGTCTCATGATCGCGCAGTGAGGCAGTCAGCTCATCGGCGCGGCGCGTCAGCACTTCGGTTCTCCGTGCGACGCCGAGCGCTGAGGCAAGCTGGTTGGCGGCGCGTGAGGCGAGCAAGCTATCGTCACCTGACTGGGCTGGTCGGCCATATTCTGTGCCCAGGATGAGCAGGCCAAGTGCTTCCCGATTGTAGACCAGCGGCTCAACTCGTAGCAGGCGCGGTGTCTGGCTGCCCAACAGCGAGGCAAGTGCCATCGTTTCGGAGCCTTGTTCTGGGCCTAGGGTGACCGGGCGCTTGCCCGAGATGGCACGCTTGACGGTGGGGTGGGTATCGAGAGGAAAGGTTGTGCCCGGCTGCGGCGTGGCCTCAGGGTGATGAATCGCTACCAGTTCGACGGTATCGGGTGACCCGCCTGGCAATCCTACTGCAGCCAGGTTCACGTTCAACGCCGTGGCGATGACACTGGTTGCCTGCTGAAGTGCGAGGGCCAAGTCAGTTGCCTCGGCTACCCTACGGCACACTTCGACAACTGGCCACAAGCCATCGGCTTTGGGCGCTGTGGGTTGCCTCGTGGCCATTGGTGCTGGCGTGGGCTCACGCCCTTCGACGATCCGGCTGAACACGAGAACGGCAAAGAGTGGGTAAGCTGCCAGCGTCCCCAGCCGCGCCCATTCTGCCACGTGGAGCTGCGGATTGGGAAATAACAGATGGAGCGCTTGGCCGACCGCCAGCAGCGCAAACGCAACTAGGCTTATGGCCCATCCGCTTTGGCGGCGGCTCAGCGAGGCGGACAAGGCTAACGTCGAGAGTGCCAGCGCCCACACTCCCCATACGACGTTTTGCAGCGTGCCGTTGAAAAAAACGCCTGCGCTGGAGGCGATGAACCACCGTGGCGCAGCCCAGGCATAAACGATCGCCGAAAGGATGAGGTTGCCGGCTGCCAGGGTGGCACCAGCTCGTGGGTAGCGTTCAAGCAGTGGCAGGAAAGCCCATGCCAGGAGGCCGATGCTTGCGACTTCGACACATCGTTCGAGCGGCGGCGTGATGGCAACCGAGCCCGGAGGCGGAAGTATCTTGAATACTGCCAGCACGGCCACCAAGATCAAAGCCAGGCGGCCTGCGCCCAGTCCCAGGGCAGCCAGCGCCCATCGGCGTGCGCTGGCCGTCCGCCCATAACGCAGCGCCATGGCCAACATAGCTTCGATGGCAAACAGGACGACGAGGTGATATACCAGGTCGCCTGGCTGCACACTGAACAATCCCCCTGCCTTTGTGAGCAGATCCATGGTGAATGGCGGACGTCGGATTACGAATATCGAACTGCGGTTGGATTATACACCCTATCGTCTCCGAATCCAAGACAACCGGCAGAATGATAATACGGATGCCCTACCCGGCGCTTGTCATCTCTCCTCATCGAGGAACGATAATGCTTCTTCCAGCCACGTGGTCGAGCCAGCAGTCTCGGGTGTAGCGGTACTTGATTGCGCAGCGGGCAGGAGCAACGTGAACTTGCAGCCGCGACCAGGGCGAGCGCCCGTTGCACCGGGGCTTTCGACCCACAGGTGCCCGCCCTGGGCCTGGGCCAACGCACGCGCAATGGAAAGCCCGATGCCCAGCCCTCCCGCGCTGATGTGCATCGAATTGGGAGCGCGATAGAATTGCTCAAAGACGCGTTCCTGGTCGGATCGAGTTAGGCCCACACCTGTGTCGGTCACTGTGATGGCGACGGACGACGGTTGTTCTACATTCATCCCATCCCACGACGGCATGGCCCGCACCGACAGATGCCCCCCCGAGGATGTAAAACGCATCGCATTGTCCAGCAATTGTTCGACGATCTGCCGCGTATGATCTGGATCGGCATGAGCGAGAGGCAGGTCAGATGCGATGTCCATCTCCAGTGACAGGCTATGCGCTTCGACCTTGGGGCGCATCGAGCCGACGATTTCGGCGATCACGGCGCCCACGTCTATCGGCTGCGCATGGATTTCCACTGTCCCCTGCTCCACCTCCGAAAACTGGATGACGGCGTTGACGATGGCGGTCAGCCGCTCGGCGCCGGAGTGGATGGCATCCGCAATCTTTCGCTGGGCCGTATTCATTTCGCCTCCGGCGCCAGCCAGGAGCAAGTCGGCATAGCCTTTGACCGCGGTCAGCGGTGTACGGAGCTCGTGCGAGATGGTGGAGATAAATTCGGTTTTGGCTTGCTCGGCAACGCGTTCGGCGCTGATGTCGCGCAGCACGGCGACTAACCCCAGGTATTGCCCGTCGAGACTCTCCACTGGCGCCAGACTGCTCTGGATCACATTGTCGCCGATCTGAAACACAGCGCGCAGCGCCTCCTCGCTGGTCGTGTCCAACCCGTTCGGCGCTGTTCCGCTGCTGGGCCGGACGACCTGGCCAAAGATCGCGCCAAAGGTTTGGCCGACCAATTCCTCAGAGGGTATGCCCATGATCCTGGCGGCCGCAGGGTTGGCTAGAATGATCTGCTCTTGGGGATCGGTGACGATGACACCATCGGCAATGGAAGCCAGGATTGCAGCCTGGCGGCCTGCCTCTTCTTTGCGCACGGCAAGCAGTTTTGCCAGCTCGTGGGCCTGCCCATCGAGCCGCTTGTAGAGGAGTGCGTTTTCGGCAGCGGCAGCCACCTGGGCGCCAAAAGCTTCCAACACACGCTGTTCATCTTGGGTAAACACCCGCCTACTGCGCCCATTGAGCGCAGCCAGAATACCCAACGTCCGTTCCCGGCAGATCATGGGCTGGATGATGGCCGGGCCGACGTCGCTGCCCATCAGTGCGGCCAAGGCGTGACTGCCGCGTTGCGATGGACCCAAAGCAACCTGCTGGCCGAGTTGTACGGCACTGGCTACGGCTGGCTGCGAAGACAGCCGGAACGCCGTATTATGTGCCAAGGGTCTGGGCGGGTAAAGGGTCTGGATGTGCATCGTGCGCTCTGGGATGTCGTCCAACAGTGCGATGAGTGCACTGTCAGCGCCTATTCCCAGTGCCACACCCTCGACCGCTTCGCGCATGATGGCATCTATGTCGAAATGGCTGACCAACTCGGTGCTGATGTGCAGGAGTGTGAGCAGTTGCTGTGTCTGGCGCAGGGAGTGCTCGCTGAAGGATTCAAGTTCCAGCTGGGCGCTTTGTAGCTCGCGCGTCGAAAGCTGCATCAGCGCCATTGGCAGAAGCGAGAACGCGATGAGCCGCAGTGCCAGCATTCCTTCAGCCGATCCCGCCGCGCCGAGAAGCGAGCTGAACGTCAACCCTCCCAGGGCGGCAAGGGAGGTCAACGGTTGCTCGTGACGCCGGCCCAATAAGGCCACGGTCACAGCGCCATAGATAACCATGCTGGCAAGTGACCACATGACCATGGCCCACTCGGGTTCTGCTCTGGTTAACTGCCATAAGCTGAGAGCAAAGGCTCCTAGTACCCCGCCAGTCGAGAGTGCAACAATGAGGAATACGCGCCGCGCCCTACCTAAAAATACCCAGCCCAATGCGGCTGCTGCGGCATACTCTAACATGCCGCGCAGCGGGTCAGGAACGGCCAACCTCGTGCCGGCTAAAGCCAGGAGCGCGGCTTGAATGGTCGCCACCGCGGCGAAGGCGAACGCCGCTTGGCGTAGAGCATCTTGGTGCAAGCGGCGGAATCCCAGCCAGGCGGCCCACGTGGCTAGCACACTCGTGACGCACGGCAACAGATAGGCGGCCAAAGCCCATATCAGCCATGGCATACCAGGTGGATTGGTCATTTTGGCAATCCTCAAGAAGAGCATTTTCATTATACCCCTGCCAAATGTACGGAAAATTACAAGTGAGTTGCAGTCGGGCTACGGGAATAGGAGGATAGATTGGGTTTGTTTGAGCAGGGTTAGTGTCAAGTAAGTATGTTTACAGCTTGACAGCGCCCCTCGTTCTGTGTTATCCTGCATCCAGTACGTGACCCTCGTACCCTGTGAGGCAAGTCAATGCAGCGAGAGCGTATATCGGACGATATTTTCGTGTTTACTAGCGGTCTGTATGCCCAGGTGACGGCTGGTGCTGTGCTGACTTCTGACGGCATCGTCATCATTGACACGCTGCCGTTCCCCAGCGAGTCGCGGCAGATGGCCGAGTTCATTTCCAAACGGAGCTATAATGACGTCCGTTACGTCATCCTGACGCATTACCACGCCGACCACACCTACGGCGCGTACCTGTTCCGCGATGCCGAAATCGTTTCGCATGCCCTCTGCCGCGACTGGATTGTCGAGCACGGGCAGGCCGGGTTGGAGGCGGCGCGCGCACAGACACTCGACCTGGCCGAAGTGCAGCTTCGCACACCAGATATTGTGTTTGAAGGCAGCGAGATGACGCTGCGGGTAGGCAACAAGACGTTGCAACTGCTCCATTCGCCAGGCCACACGATGGACTCGATTGTGGTGCATGTCAAGGAAGACAGAATCCTATTCGCTGCTGACACGGTGATGCCCGTGCCTTATATTGTGGATGGCGATCCCAAGGCTTTTGTCGAGTCGCTGCGCATGATCCACTCGCTCAGCCTGGAGAACGTTGTGGAGGGACATGGTGAGGTGATCCTGCGCGGCGAGATCAACGAGACTCTCGACAGTAACGTGCGATATCTGGAGGTTATCCAATCCAAGGTGGCCAAAGCTATCGCTGCCCATAAACCGCGCGAGTCCATGCGCGAGATCAGCATCGAGTCATGCGGCAAGAGCCGGATTCCGCTCAACGGACTTGTCCAACAGTTGCACATGGCCAACTTGGTGTCGCTGTACGATCGGTCGGCCAGTCCCCGCAAGCGCAAGGCGCGCGAGTAGGACAAGATGTGATCTTGTCTTACTCGATTGACAACCCTCGACTCCTGTGGCATAATCGCGTCCAACGGCGATGAAGGGAAAGAGTAGACGTGGCGCTTGGCCTCAGCAAGCCCGGGATGATGTGAGCCGGGTGCAAAGCTCGCGTTGAATATCCTCCCAGAGTTGACAACCGAAAGAACCAGGGCCTAGTCACTAGGCGCCAGGCGTGAGTAGACTTGTCCGGGTTAGCCGCCCGTTATCTAGGCACGGCGATGATGGTCGCCGGTAGAGTGGCCGTAGGTCGCTACTCCCTAAAGAGAGAGCTTCTCATAGTGACCTCATTGGCAATCAGGGTGGTACCGCGGGAGCGTTGCTCTCGTCCCTTATTGGGGCGGGGGCGTTTTTGTTTCACCTCTCCTCATCCCACGACTCCCTTCTCCTCCCCCTGACCCTGTCGGGGAGGAGAAGAGGGCAGCGGACGGAGGTGGGGTATAGGAGATACTATGACCGAACTCTTGTACCAGACTGACAGCTACCTCCGCGAGTTTGACGCGACGGTGACAGCTGTCGAGGGCAATGCGGTGGCGCTTGACCGCACAGCATTCTATCCAGGCGGCGGTGGTCAACCGAATGACATGGGGACCTTGAGGGGGGAAGGTGGAGTGTGGAAAGTGACCAAGGTCCGCAAAGCCGGCGACGTGGTATGGCATGAGGTTGAAGAGACGCCGCCGCCTGCCGGTACACAGGTCCATGGTATGCTTGATTGGGAGAGGCGTTACCAGTTGATGCGCACCCACACTGCCATGCACATCCTGTGTGGAGTCATCTTTCGCGATTACGGTGCGTCGGTGACCGGCGGCAACATGGAGCTGCTGCGCGGGCGAATGGACTTTGAATTCGAGACAATGCGTCAAGAGCTTGTGCGCGAAATCGAAGACAAGATCAACGTCGAGATTGCCAATGCACGCGATGTGCGGGTCAAGATCCTGCCGCGCGAAGAAGCGTTCCAGATTCCCGATCTCATCCGTACCAAGATCAACTTGCTGCCGGAGGGTATTACGCAGGTGCGTACTGTTGAGATCGTCGGACTGGACTTGCAGGCGGATGGCGGAACGCATGTTGCCAACACGCGCCAAGTCGGCCACATTCGTGTGGTGGATTACAAGAGCAAAGGAAAGATCAATAAGCGAATAGAGGTGGCGGTCGAGTAGAGTCGACTCTCGTGGTCGCTCGCAAGAGCGCACGTCGCAATATGCAAAATCCGGGATGCCAGATGCAAGGTGCAAGGCGCTGGAGCGCCCTGATGGGTGTAGGGCTGGCGCTAGTGATTGCGTTGGTGGGTTGCCAGAGCAGGCCGCTGCCACGCACGCCGACGCCGCTGCCACTGATGCCACTTCCACCCACGCTTGCTCCTACGGCCACTCCTGCGCCCACCCCGACCACATCGGCCAATCTCAACGTGACTCTCAACAACTCGCTTGGTGTAGGCTGGACGCGCGGTGAAGTAGTCTGGTCGCCTGACAGCCGTTTCTTAGCCATGATATTCTGGGCAGGCGATTCTGCGCAAAGTTATGTCGTGGACTCGCGCACGGGCGAATCGTTCGAATTGACTACGGACGATGGCAACATCGGCTTGGTGGCGTGGTCGCCCGACGGAAAACGCATCGCGGGCGTTGCCGGCGAGGACATGGTTGTGGGGCGGCGGGGCGTGTGGTCATTCTCGGGTGGGCACACGATCAAGCTGCTCGATGGCACATGCGAAGACCTGACATGGTCGCCCGATGGCAGCGTGCTAGTTGCCACCTGTGAATTGGTGGATCGGGGTCCAGATGTCACCCCGCAGCTCGGCGGATTTTGGGGCGGCGGGCAGCTTTGGCGGGTAGATGCGACTGGTGAGAATGCGCGCCGCCTGATTGACCTGGTCACACTGCCACTGGTCGCCTGGTCGAGCGGCACTGCGTTCGACGCAGCGCGGCATCCGATCTGGTCGCCTGACGGCAATCAGATTGCGTTTGAGGCCCGGTCGGGAAGCAAAAACCTGGCGCCAGAAATGGCTGTGGGCGTGATGGGTGCAAGCGGTGAATCGGCCCGCCTCGTCGTCGCGCGGCCAGTGTGGCTGGGCGGCTGGCTGGCGGACGACGGGCTCATCGTCCGTAGTCATACGGCGCAACCTTCGGCTAACGATTACACGGACGATTTCTACGCAGTAGACCTGGCGACGGACAAGCTGGAGAATCTCACCCACAGCAACCCGAGCTGCGAGCCGCTTCAGGATGTGACGTGTAGCGGCGCCAACCGGCAGGTGAGCCTGGACGCCGATTATTTTGGCCTTGCGCCGAACCGGGACAAATATTCTTATCGCGCCATATCGCGCAGCGAAACCATCGGCAGCAAGACGATAAGGGATTGGCTCGTCGCCAATACGTTCCCGCCCAGTGATTTGACGCTGGAGCAGAGCGTCGAGCGCACCGAGCCGGCAGGGGAGCGGATTGGCTTTGCGGCCTGGCTCAACGATGGCCGGCTGGCTTTCGTGCGGATGACTGGCTTTGACCCGGAGCAGGGCGTGCCGGGCGGCAATGTCAGGGCCCAGTTCATTATAGATGGCAAGGTGGTGCGCGAAGAAGACGTGGGCACGTGGGATGTGTTTGCAGCCGGCTGGGCGCCGGATGGGCGCCGCGTGGCCGTGGCGACGGATTTTGGGGTGATTGTGTACGGACTTCCATAGTGGTCAGTAGACTGTGGTCAGCGGTCAGGCGAGCGACCAATGCCGGACTAGGCGACCTGCGACTTGCATCTTGTCCCGTGAGGCAAACCATGTTTGAACCCGTATCGTCTCGTGTAAACTTTCCACAACTGGAAACGTCCGTGCTCGACTTTTGGAAGCAGCACGACATTGTCCAGCGCTCGATGACAGAGCGCGAGGGCAAACCGGCGTATGTCTTTTATGAAGGTCCGCCCACGGCCAATGGCCTGCCCGGCATCCATCATGTCCTCTCGCGGGCATTCAAAGACCTGTTCCCGCGCTACAAGACGATGCGCGGCTATTATTGCCTGCGTCGAGGCGGGTGGGACACGCACGGCCTGCCAGTGGAACTGGAGGTCGAAAAGGAACTGAAGCTGGAGAGCAAGGCCGACATTGAAAAGTACGGCGTGGCCGAATTCAATGAAAAGTGCAAGCAGAGTGTGTTCCGTTACGTCAACGAGTGGGAGCAGCTCACCGAGCGCATCGGCTTTTGGGTGGACCTAGAGACTGCCTATGTGACGCTCACGAATGACTATATCGAGTCGGTATGGTGGATTCTCAGGCAGTTGTGGGACAAGGATTTGCTTTTCCAGGATTACAAGATTGTCCCTTACTGCCCGCGCTGCGGCACGCCACTTTCCGATCACGAGGTGGCATTGGGTTACGAGGAGAACACGCCTGACCCCTCTATCTATGTTCGCTTCCCGATCAAAGGCGAAAGCGGCACGTATTTCCTGGTGTGGACGACGACGCCCTGGACGCTGCCCGGCAACGTGGCGCTGGCTGTCGGGCCGGACGTGACCTATGTCACCGTCGAGCAAAAGACTGAAGAGAGTGGGACGGAGAAGCTCATCCTGGCAAAGGACTTGGTGGATCAGGCGTTGCGCGGCGAGTACAAGGTAGTCGAGGAATGCAAGGGCAAAAAACTTGTCGGCAAGCGTTATCTGCCGCTGTACACCTTCTTGCCAGTGAGCAAAGATTACTGCTACGTCATCGAAGCGGACTTTGTCAGCACGACGGACGGCACGGGCATCGTCCACATTGCCCCGGCGTTCGGCGCAGAAGACATGCAGGTGGGCCGCGAGCACGACCTGCCGGTCCTGATGACGGTGGACAGCCGTGGTGAGTTTGTGCTCGAGGTGACTCCCTGGCGCGGGATGTTTGTCAAAGACTCCGACCCGCTCGTCATCCGCGAGCTGACTGAGCGCGGGCTGATGTATTACTCCGGCACGTACTACCACACATACCCGTTCTGCTGGCGCTGCCACACGCCGCTGCTGTATTATGCCCGTGCGACGTGGTACATCCAGACGACGCGCTATAAGGAGAACCTTGTTCGTAACAATCAGCAGATCAACTGGTACCCTGAGCACATCAAGGAAGGCCGCTTTGGCAACTGGCTTTCGACTAACGTTGACTGGGCGTTGGGTCGCGAGCGGTATTGGGGCACGCCACTGCCGGTGTGGCTGTGCGATGACTGCGGCCACAAAGAGTGCCTCGGTGGTTTTGAGGATTTGCGTGCGCGTGTGGAAGTTTCGGGTAATCGCTGGCCGGACCAGTGGGACCCGCACCGGCCTTTTGTGGACGCGATGGTGTTCGATTGCCCCCAGTGCAAGGCGCACAACACGATGCGCCGCGTTCCCGAGCTGATTGACTGTTGGTTCGACTCGGGCTCGATGCCGGTGGCCCAGTGGCACTATCCATTCGAGAACCAAGAAGTATTCAAGGCCCAGTATCCAGCGGATTACATCTGCGAAGCGGTTGACCAGACGCGCGGCTGGTTCTACACGCTGCACGCCATCAGCACGATGCTCTTTGACCAGCCGTGCTTTAAGAATGTTATCTGCCTGGGGCTGATCCTGGACGCCGAGGGACAAAAGATGTCCAAATCGAAGGGCAACGTCGTTGACCCCTCGGACGTGGTCAACGCGCACGGCGCAGATGCGCTGCGCTGGTACCTTTACACAGCCACGCCGCCCGGCAACGAGCGCCGCTTTTCGACCGACCTGGTTGGCGAAGTCGTCCGCACGTTCATGCTGACACTGTGGAACACTTTTTCTTTCTTCGTCACCTATGCCAACCTTGACAAGTGGACACCTCAAATTTCAAATGTCAAGTTTCAAATGTCAAATCAACTCGACAGGTGGATTCTGAGCGAGCTTGACACACTGACGAGTACTGTGACGGAGGCGTTGGAGCACTATGACGTGACGGGCGCGTCGCGGCCTATCGCGGCGTTCGTGGACGATCTGAGCAACTGGTACGTGCGCCGCTCGCGCCGCCGCTTTTGGAAGTCGGGTGATGATGCGGACAAGCAGTCAGCTTACGCCACGCTATACGAATGCCTGGTGACGCTATCCAAGCTGCTGGCGCCATTTATGCCATTCACCGCTGAGGCGATGTACCGTAACCTGGTTTGTTCGGCAGACAAAGACGCGCCGGAAAGCGTCCACCTGGCCGCCTGGCCGGAAGCGCCCAAGGGGCGGATTGACGAGCAACTGGTGTCCGACACGCGGCTCGTGATGAAACTCGTCAGCCTGGGGCACGCTGCACGCAACAATGCCAAGGTCAAGGTGCGCCAACCGTTAGCGAGGGTGGCTGTGCATCTCAAATCAGATGCGGAAGCTGCTGCGATCGGGCGACTGCGCGAGCCGCTGTTGGATGAGCTCAACGTCAAATCGCTCGAACACTTGCGCGATGCAGCAGACGTGGCGCAGGTCAGTCTCAACCTGTTCCCCCAGCAACTCGGGAAAAAGTTCGGAGCCAAGTTCCCTGCGCTACGGGCCGCCATCGCCAAGATGGATCCGGCGCAGCTTGCGAGCGAGTTGCAAGCGGGCAGGGCGATCAAAGTCAACGTGGATGGCGCGGAATTCGAGATCACGCCTGGCGAGGCTGAAGTCAAGGTTGCGCCGAAGGCGGGTTGGACTGTCGCGACGGAAGGTGGGTATACCGTCGCCGTCAGCACAGAGCTGACCACCGAGCTGCTGCAGGAAGGGCTGGCGCGCGAGGTTGTTCGCCGCCTGCAGGACTTGCGCAAGAAAGCCGACTTTCGCATCGAAGATCGCATCACAACGTACTACAAGGCGGAAGGCAAGCTCGCCGAGGCCATTACCGCGTGGGCCGGTTACATCAAGGCCGAGACGCTCTCCGAAGAGCTGACCACGCAAGATCCGCCGCACGGCTTGGTCACCGATAAAGCCATATTCGACGGCGATGCGTTAACGTTGGCGGTTCGAAGACACTAGTCGCAAACCAGAAGGACCTCGCAGACCCTTCAGGTTTTGAGACTTGTGGTACAATACGCTCGTCTGTTAGGAGAAGGACGATGGCAGTCTCGCACGAAAAGCTAAAAAAGCAACTAAAGGAAGAGCAAAAGCGGCTCAAGGCAGAACTGGCTGCGATCCCCGTCAACGACCGAGGCGCGATCGGCTACAGCACACATCAAGCCGACGATGCAACCGAGGCGTTTGAGCAAGCCAAAGGGCTGGCGATGCGCCAGAATGCGGAGCGGCTGCTCGACCAGGTAGAACGCTCGCTGGCTCGCTTTGAGGACGGAACGTATGGCCTGTGCGTCAACTGTGGGCGTCCCATTGATCCAGCCCGGCTCGAAGCGCTGCCCTACGCTCAACTCTGCCTCGACTGCCAATCCAAGCAGGAACGCAAGTAACTCGATGAAGCCCTCATCGCGCGACACCTGGGTGCTCCTCGTCATTGCAGTGGTATCGCTCGGGGTTGACCAATTCACCAAGTACCTGGCAATGACCCGCCTGGCGCCCATCGTAGTGTGGGCGCCCATACCATCCCTGGCTCACATTTTCACCTTCACCTACACGACCAACACGGGTGTGGCGTTTGGACTGTTCAAGGACTGGGGGCCGGTTTTCGTCGGCGTCGCCGTCGTCGTCATCGCCGCAATCGTCATTTATCAGCGCGAGGTGCCAGAGGGGGCATGGCCCGTTCGCCTGGCTTTGGGGCTGCAACTCGGCGGCGCGGCGGGCAACCTGATAGACCGGTTACGCCTGGGCCATGTGGTTGACTTTATCCACTTTCACTTTTGGCCAGTATTCAACGTGGCCGACAGCGCGATTGTGGTCGGAGTGATTCTCCTGACATTCACGATGCTGCGGGAGGGGCGAGAACCTACCAAGTCTATGCCTCAATCGCCCGAGCCCTCTGACTCGGGCCCGCCAGCTTCGGCATGAATCTTCGGGCGGCTCAAGGGCCGCTCATTTTGTGAGAAGCCGATGAGTGAGCGAATCGTCTCCTTGACCGCCGATGATAGTGCCGCGCGATTGGATCGCTTCCTCGTCGAGGCATTGCCAGAGTTGACACGCGGCGCTGTCCAGCGACTCATTGAGGAGGGCGCGGTCACGGTCAAAGGTAAGCCGAGCAAAGCCGCGTATAGAATCAGGCCGGGTGATGTGATCCTCGTGCACATCTCACCACCTCCGTCTGCCGAAGCACGGGCCGAGACGATCCCGCTTGACATTGTCTACGAAGATACCGATCTCATCGTTATCAACAAGCCGGCCGGTATGGTGGCACATCCGGCAGCGGGCCACGATTCCGGCACGCTCGTCAACGCAGTGCTCGCGCATTGCCCTGAACTGCGCGGCGTGGGCGAAGAGATGCGCTCTGGAATCGTGCACCGGCTGGACAAGGACACGTCCGGCCTCATCATCGTCGCCAAGAACGTAGCGGCACACGGGAACCTTCAAAGACAATTCAAAAGTCGCAGCGTGAACAAGCTTTATATCGCGTTGGTTGAGGGGCGCCTCACTCCGCCACAAGGCTTGATTGATGTGCCCATTGGGCGTGACAAGCAACAACGCAAACGCATGGCAGCCGTAGCCGATGGGCGACCCTCACGCACCGCGTACAAGGCGGTCGAGTTTTTCGACGCCGGGCCCCAGCACTATACCCTGGTCGAGGTGAGGCCGCAGACCGGGCGCACGCACCAGATTCGCGTCCATTTTGCGTGGATGGGTTTTCCGCTCGTGGGCGACCGGGTGTATGGTCGGAGGCGACCGAAACATGCGCTGCCCTTGCAGCGGCAATTTCTGCACGCACAGTCGGTCACTTTGCGTTTGCCTTCGGATGAGCGCGAGGTCACGTTTACTGCGCCGCTGCCGCCAGACTTGGCTGTCATCCTTGAAACACTGAGGGCGGCATAACGGTAGTCGCCCGCGCCCCTGGTACGGGCGAGACGACCTCGCCCCTACTTGACGCCATTGGCTTTTGCGCCTATACTAATCATTAGAACACTCGTTCCAATTGATTCGCTGCCGCGTGGGAGGGCAAGATGAGAGAGATGACCGTCGCCGTCGTGCAGATGAAGCCCATCCTCAACGAGATGGAAAACAACCTCATCCAGATCTCGGAATGGATCAAGAAAATCGCCATGGCGCAGAAAACTGACCTGATCATATTCCCCGAACTGTGCACGACCGGCTACGAGTGCGGCGTGCGTTTTACCGAGCTGGCGCAACGTGTGCCGGGACCAACGGTGAATCTCATTGCACAACGAGCCAGCGAGTTCGGCGTTCACGTCGCTTTTGGCATGGCGAGCAAAGAAAAGGTCGAAAGCGTGCTATTTGACTCGGCGATACTCGTCGGGCCGGATGGCGACCTCGTCGGCGAGTATCACAAAGTCCACCTCAAAGGCGAGGAGCGGCTGGCGTTTCGTGCCGGGTTCAAGTTCCCCGTCATCGAAACCGAGTTCGGCAATGTCGGGCTGATATTAGGCTGGGACTTGGCCTTTCCCGAGGTTGCACGTACGTACGCGCTCGACGGAGCCGACCTGCTTGTGGTGATGGCAAACTGGGAGCGCCCATACAACGAAGAGTGGCGCACGTACTTGCTGGCGCGCGCTTACGAGAACACCTGCTTTGTCGCAGCAGCCAATCGCATCGGTCAGGACGCCACGTACTCCTTCTTTGGCGAAAGCATGATGATCAGTCCGCGCGGTCAGGTGTATGCCACGGTGGACCAAGAGATCGAAGGCTACGCGGTAGCACGGATTGACCTGGATGAAGTGCGCAAATACCGCGAAGAGTTCCAAATTCTCCAGTGCCGCCAACCAGGTGCGTATCGGTCTATCGTTCGTGCCTACTAATAATTAATCGCAGAGACGCCAAGAGTGCAAAGGCTTGTCTGCTTCGAAGTGAGTCGAAGGTCATATCCAAGCAGAAAAGGAAACCTGGGCGCGCCATGTGTCGCCAGCCCCCGCGTTCTTCCGAGGGATGCGGTTCAGAAAAGAGGACAAGAAGATGGCATTCATCAAAGATGGTAAGCGAATCGTTGATTTGCGGAGTGACACTGTCACGCAGCCGACGCAAGAGATGCGCGAGGCGATGGCGGCGGCCGAGGTCGGCGACGATGTATTCGGCGATGATCCGACCGTCAACCGGCTGGAGGCGATGGCCGCCGAGCGGATGGGCAAAGAGGCGGCGCTGTTTGTTGCCAGTGGGACGATGGGCAATCTTGTCGGGCTGCTGACGCACTGCCAGCGTGGGCACGAGGTTATCCTGGGTGACCTGTCGCACACATTCGTCCACGAGGCGGGTGGGG
>Ga0315268_10004837_pt1 | contig 14538 bp, 11 predicted proteins | sample C1_top_MG_FD_204535 | JGI IMG/M metagenome (GOLD analysis project Ga0315268, IMG submission 204535) | Sediment microbial communities from Yellowstone Lake, YNP, Wyoming, USA - C1_top | ecosystem: Environmental > Aquatic > Freshwater > Lake > Sediment | place: USA: Wyoming | collected 2017-08-01
CGTAATTCGTAAACGGCTGGGTGTTGAAATTTCTCGCTATCTTTTCGGCCCGGCTTATGTCGGTATCGCAAACACCCACAAGTTCAACTTCAGGGATCTGCGAATAAACCCTTGAATGGTGCTGACCGAGAGAGCCCACGCCTACAACGGCAATTTTCATAATTTTACCTGCCTGTTATTTTAATATCCCGGTTTTCTTTTTCATATACAGCACGACCAGATAAAAAACAAGATTTACCGATAGATACATCAGCCAGAAAATGTCGGTAGAAAACTTTCCGGAGGCGAAATAATTGCTTAATGAATCAAGCAGAAAAAAAACAACGGCGATGGCGAAAATGCCGCTGAATTCTTTTCTGAGCACAAGTTTCCAGTTAAATTTTAAATCGGATTTTTTATATTTCCTGAAATCCGGCATCAGCAGAGGTGTATTCCTGGCCCAGTCGGAATATTTGGCGCCGTATTTTTCAACCAAAAAACATTCTTCCGTATATATTATCCTCTCATAATACAGAATGAGAAATACAAGCAAAACCGACGCAATCGCAAAATCCCTCGGAACAAGTATCGCTCCGGTATACATAATTATGTTGCCCAGATACAGAGGATTTCTGACGGCTGAATACAGCCCTGTGGTATTCAGATTGTCCGCTTCCTGGTATTTCGTGTTCCTGCCGGATGTCCCGGGATAAATATGCCCGACGGTGATGATCCTCACAGAAAGCCCTATAATAGAAATAAAAAGGCATAAAATTTTCCAGATAATGTCGGTACCGGGATTACCGCCGAAATATCTGTAATCCCTCAGGGAAAGAACGACGAACAAAAGCATAATCAAAGGTATGTAACTTCTCCACCTGAAAAGGAACTGCCCCTGCTGACGGAACCGCTCTTTAAGCAACATTTTGTTTTGTCCCCTCACCACTTCCTGAAAATGAAAAATGCCGCAGCCATTATCAACAGGAATCCGACGAGGTAATTCCACCTGAAGTCCTCTTTTAAATAAAGCACCTAAAACATTGAGACTACCGAAAGTGTAATGACTTCCTGGATGTTCTTTAACTGCGCTTCCGTAAACTGCGAATGCCCCCACCTGTTCGCCGGGAGATGGAAACAATACTCTACAAAAGCAATTAGCCAACTGATGACGATTACTTTTCCGAGAGGCGAGCATTCATATTTCAAACGGCCGTACCATGCTATCGTCATAAAAATATTTGAAACTGAAAGCAGAATCACTGTTCTCGTAGTATCTATACTGCCACGACGCATATGCCGTTTTCGTCTGCGGATTTTATTACATCTTCAATTTCAAGCAGAAGCGTTTTCCCCGCCTCGACCGCAAGTACCGCTGCACCGGCATCCTTCAATGTTTCAACTGTCTTCATCCCCACTATCGGGATGTCGAATCTCATATCCTGCCGGGGTCTTGCGACCTTTACAACGATAAAGTTTCTTGTGATCTCGCCTGCACGCATTATGCACCTGTCTGTTCCTTCCATCGCCTCAACCGCGACAATAGATTTATCCTTTACGCATACCGTCTGTCCTATATCCAGCCCGGCAACATTCTTTGCCAGATCATAACCGAATTTTATATCGGACTTTTGCGTTTTATCCGGTTTTATCTTTGTAAGCACTCCGGGACGGGGTATAAACCGGGAAAGGTATGTGTTAGACGGTATAAAGTCAATCCCTTCTTTTTTAAATTCTTCACATACAGCGGAAAGTATTGAATCGGCTGTTTTCGATTTAAGTTTTGCGAGCAGTGCTACCGCTCTCAAATCCGGCTTTACGGAAAAAAGCTTTGTATGTTTCACCTGCCCTGCCATCACGCATTTTTTGACATCTTCTTTTTTCAATATATCTATTAGTTTTGAGAGTTGGCCCACATTTATCCAGTATGTTTTGTCGGCGATCTGCTCTATTGATTTGTCCGTCTCGTCAAACAGCGCTATCGCAGTAATGTTCTCGCCGGATTTTTTTGCCTGTTTCGTAAAAATCAATGGGAAACTGCCGTTCCCCGCAATAAGTCCTATCATATTTTATTCACCGAATAAGCATATAGATTCCTGAGGGAATCGGTTCCGCCTAACTTATTCTAAACTGTTCGTATCGGTCAGGGCCGGTCTTGTAACTCCTCTTTTTGATTCCTTTATAAAATCGGCGAAATCTTTCACTTCTTTGGACGGATTTGTCGTTTCAATTTTTGACAATGCTTCGGCGACGGTCAGTCCCGACATGAAAAACGTCTTATACGCCGCTTTTATTTCTTTTATCTGCAAATCGGTGAAACCGTGTCTTTTTAATCCGATGATATTAAGCCCGAAAAGTTTTGCACGGTCGCCCTGGGCAGTGCAAAAATGCGGGATATCAAGCGTAGCCATCGCTCCGCCGCTGAGCATTACGTATTTGCCTACCCTCGAGAATTGATGAATCGCCACAAGAGCGCTTATGATACTGAAATCACCTATGCTGACATGCCCTCCGCAGGTCGCAGCATTCGCCAGAATAACATTGCTGCCTATTACGCAATCGTGCCCGACATGAGAATACGCCATAAAAAGGCAGTCGCTTCCTATTTGAGTGATATTAGTTGCTGCTGAACCCCGGTTTAGTGTAACGCATTCCCGGACGATACAGTTATCGCCGAGGATAAGCTTTGTGGGCTCGCCTTTGTATTTCAAATCCTGCGGGGCGGTGCCGATGAAGGCAGAAGAAAAAATTCGGCAGTTTTTTCCTATTTCAGCGCATTCAACCACCGAGTGAGAACCTATTCTTGTTCCATCTTTTATTTTCGTATTTTTTCCTATCACTACATAAGGTCCTATTTCGACATCCCTGTCAATTTCCGCCGATTTATCGATGATTGCGGTCGAATGAATCATTTTTATTTCTCCTCCGGTTTGTCAACCAGAATAAATGTAAATTCGGCTTCAGTAACAATTTTTCCTTCGACATATGCGCAGCCCTTCACTATACCGGTAGTCTGTTTCGCCCTTATTACCTTAATATCAAGATATAAAACATCTCCCGGGGCCACCGGCTTTCTGAATTTCACATTGTTTATCGACATAAAATACGCAAGTTTTTTGCTCTTGAGCTCCGGTTTCGACAGAAACAGTACGCATGCCGACTGGGCGAGCGATTCGACGATAAGGACGCCCGGCATTATCGGCTTTTCCGGGAAATGCCCTTGGAAGAACGGCTCTCCGGAAGAAAGATTTTTTATGCCGACCGCTCTTTTAAGCTCTTCAACAATTACAACTTTATCGATAAATAAAAACGGGTACCTGTGCGGTATGGTAGCTTTTATTTCGTTTATGTCTATCATCCTGCCTTCGGGGAGATGCCATGATTTCTCTCCTGGCTGCAGCGCAGGTGCCGAACACTCAGACGCTATCTGCTTTGCAAACGCTATGTTGTTTCTATGTCCGCATTTGACCGCCGCGATTTCAATATTTGTGAAACTGCCCAAGAGCGACAGGTCACCTATCAGGTCAAGCATTTTGTGCCTTACAAATTCATCTTTATATCTTAATGTTGTGTGAATTTTTTTCTCACCTATGACAATGGCATTATCCAGATTGCCGCCTTTTGCGAGCCCCTTTTGTTTCAATGCTTCAATTTCGTAATCGAAACAGTATGTCCTTGCCGCGGATATTTCCTTTTCGAAAATTTCCGGCGTAATATCCAATTCAAGATACTGGTTTTTTAATATCGGATGATTGTAAATAAGCGAGCAGGATATCTTAAATTTATTGGACGGTCTTGCCGTAAGCAATATATCGCCGTTCTGGTAAACAACTGGCCTCGAAATATTTAAATATTTTTTTTCTTCTGCAAGTTCAGTTATACCTGCCTTTTTCACTATTTCGACAAAGTATTTGGCACTGCCGTCGCAGACTGGCGGCTCGTTTGAATCAATTTCAATTTCAACATTGTCAATTCCGAAAACGAACAGGGCGGCGAGGAGATGTTCAACTGTATGCACCGATGACTTTTCGTCAATGCCGACCGTTGTGCCCCTTACAGTGCTGAGCACATTCGAGATATCCGCCTTCACACGAGGTCTTCCGGTAATGTCGGTTCTTGTAAAAACAATCCCGCTATTCGCCGGGGCTGGCTTGAGAGTGATTGAGACATTGTTACCGGTATGGAGACCTACCCCAGAGTAAGTCACGTCTTTTGAAACTGTTTTCTGTTTTTCCATTTTTTATCCCTTCTTTTGTTTTTTAATTTCTTCGAAAAGTTCGGGTAATTTCTGTATCAAGGCATATATTCTCATCGCCTGTTTGTGGGGCCTTGCCGGATATCCTGAAACCGTTTCTTTCGGGGATACATCGCCTATTACCCCCGCCTGCGCCGCTACTATGGCGCCGTCGCCGACGGTGATATGTCCGGTAAGACCGGCCTGACCGGCCACCGTCACCCAATTGCCTATCTTAGTGCTGCCGGATATTCCCGCCTGCCCGCAGATAACTGAATTTTCTCCTATCTGGACATTATGGGCTACCTGGACAAGATTGTCGATTTTTGTCCCTTTTCCGACGACAGTTTTTCCAGTAGTTGCCCTGTCTATAGTGACATTCGCGCCTATCTCGACATCGTCGCATATCTCGACAATGCCTATCTGCGGAATTTTTCTAAGTTTCCCGCCTTCCGGAACATAACCGAACCCGTCGGAGCCGAGGACGGTTCCTGAATGAATTATCACATTATTGCCGACTGTCACATTTTCCCTTATAGTCACATTCGGGTATATCAGGCAGTTAATGCCTATCCTTGCATTTTTCCCTATGTAACAGTGCGGATATATCACAGTATTTTCGCCGACCGACGCATTTTCATCAATAACGGAAAAATCCGAAACCGAAACATTACTGCTTATACGCGCTGTCTTTGAAATTGCCGCATTTTTTGAAATGCCTTCCGGGTGTCTGTGCATTTCTTCCGCAACAATGGACAGTATTTTTGAATATGCGAGGTATGGATCGGCGCAGACCACAGCAGGGATATTCACCTTGTCCATGAGATTCTCGTGTATTATTATCGCCGACGCCTTTGTTGTCTCAACAAAATGCATATATTTGGGATTTGAAACAAAAGTTATGTCGCCTTCTTTCGCTTCGTTTATGCCGGCAACATTAGTAATAATAATACCGCCGTCACCCGAAACATGACCCTTTACAATATCAGCTATTTCTTTCAATGTTTTTTTCATTCCTGTCCCTCGGTAATACTGGATACGAAGAAGCCCGACGCTATTTTTTCTTCATTTTGCTTATCACTTTATCGGTGATATCTGCCACGCCTTCGTCATAAATGACATTTGACGAATCCAAAACGACCGTTAATCCCTCTTCTTCAACAACTTCTTTTATGGAATCGTATATTTTGCCGAGCAGATTCTTTTTTATTTTTTTATTTATGTTTTTCTCTTCAAGTTCAGTTGAAGATATATATTCGGCAAGATCAACTTTCTGTTTTGTCAGCATCAACTTTTTATCGTCGATATCCACATAAGAAAAAGCTGGCGAAGAAACCTGAACTTTCTGATTTGTAATATTTTGTTTTGTCGTGCCGGTCGACGTTCTGATGCCTTCTGGAGATGGTGGTACGGTAGATCTGATTACAGACATTGAAGACGACTGCGATGGCTGCCGGAATGACGGTTGTTGCGGTGATGATGGCTGGGGTTGCTGCAATTGTTGATACTGCTGTTGTTGTCCCTGCTGTGGTAACGACGGCTGTGGCTGCTGCGTGGATGACGGCTGTAACGGCAGTGTCTGCGAAGAAATATTTACTGTATTACTTACGTCGGCAGACGTTCCAGTTGAGACAGCAACGGTACCTTGCTGCTTGCTTTTTTCGTATTCCAGCATTTCGCTTTCCATTGTCGCTATTTCTTTTTCAAACTTAGCGAGCTGCTCTTGGGAATTTTTTATGTTGTTTTTTCTTGTCTGCAAATCTGCCAGCAGTTCATCTTTTATTGCTTTGGCTTCTGGATTCGCTTCAATTACCTTGTTCATATCCACACAGCCGATTCTCTGATTAACGATCGTGGCGGAATGTAAAAAGCATAACGTAAAGGCAAAAACAAACAAAACCACAAATAATTTCTTTATCATTTTTCACTCCAAGTTTTTTCTGGGATTAAAAAACCTGCCCGATTGTAAAATAGAACTGGCTTAACTGTTCGCCGGGTTTATGATTAAAGCCGTAACCCCAGTCAATTCTTATCGGAAGAACGGGCATAGGTCTCAGACGGATGCCAAAGCCGGCACCTGATTTCATATTGTTGTCTTTTGAACCAATTTTAAGCGAAATATCGTCGCCTTTAACCCACGAACCTCCCACATCGGCAAATAAAGCTGCGGATAAAATAGACCTGCCACTTTCCTGAACGATCGGGAATTTATATTCTATATTTGACACGAAAATAATCGTTCCTTTTTCGGGCGGACCTATCTGACCGTAATCATAGCCCCTCACCGTATCTGCACCGCCCATAAAATATCTTTCATATATCGGAACCTCTGTTGAAGGGTCAAACTGCCTGACATAGGATATTCTCCCGTTTAAACCGAGGACGAATTTCCATATTGTCGGGAAAAATTTCGAAGATGTAATAGTCGGTTTATAAAAATTGACACTGCCGCCGAACGGGCCTCCTGCTAATTTCACCGATAAAGAATGCCTGGAACCGCGGGATGTATCAAAAACATTATCTCTGGTATCGCGGGTCAGCGAAGATGTAAGCGATGAGGAGACATCCTGCACCGGTTGGATGACACCCGTGAACTTTGTGTCAATATCGAACACCTTGACTTCTTCATAAGCGTAAGTAAAATCAAGGTTCATTATTTCCGAAATGGGTTTGCCTATGCGGATATCCCCGCCGCGTCTTCTTTCGCGGTACGCGGTGGAATCATCCTGGTAATTTCTCCAGGTAGTGGTATTGAAAATATCAACTCCGAACAAAAGTTTTTTCTTAAAAAGATATGGCTCGGTGAAACCGATTTCATAATTTTGCTTTCTTGAGCCGAACTCATAGGTTAGATTGAGTCTCTGTCCCCGGCCGTACAGATTTATCTCTGTCAGCTGGACAGTACCGACGAGTCTATCCACCGAGGAATATCCCGCCCCCAGAGAAACCATGCCAGTCTTGTCTTCCTCAACCTCTATTGCAAGGTTTGCTTTTTCTGGATCTTTCGTCTCCTCTATATCGACTTTCACATCCTTGAAAAATCCGAGATTATACAGCCGTTCCTGGCTCCTTCTTATTCTGCCGACGGCAAAAACATCGCCTTCATTGACCAGCAGTTCACGTTTAATCACGTAGGATTTCGTCTTTGTGTTCCCGTCTACGAATATTTTGTCTATGTAAATAATGCCGTTCTCTTTTATGTCTATCGAAACATTGACTATTCCGGTTTTTTCATCCTTATTGATGGCCGAATCCAATTTCGCCCTTATGTAACCGTTGTCTGCATAGAGAGATTTTAGGGTGCTTTCACTCTGCTCATAATCGGACTGGCTGAATATTTCGCCCTCCTTCATATTGAATGTTGCGGCGAGTTTTTCTTTCGTGAATACGGTATTGCCAGTAAATGCAACTTTGCCGTTTACATACTGCTGTCCTTCATCTACTATAATCTTGATATGCATCTTGGTTCTTTCATTGTTGTAGGTTATCGGCGTATCGGAGATTTTCACATTCAGGTATCCCCTGTCTTTATAAAATGCCTCTATTTTTTTCAGATCGTCTTTGAACACCTGGTCTTTATAAACATTTTTCTTTTTTGTTTCAAGCAAATTTTGTATTTTTTTCGGTTTGAATTTTTTGACTCCTTCCACCGTTACTTCGCCTATCAACACCTTGTTGCCTTCGGTGACGGAAAACGTGACCATCGCAAAACCGATGGACTCATCTGTAGTCGAAAAATCTTCCACCTTCACATCGGCATACCCCTTATCCTTATAAAGCGTGGTTATTTTTTCGATATCGTTCTGTACGCTTCTTGTGTCGTAACCCTCTTTCAACTTTGTGGATATCTCATCCTTGAGTTTTCTGTTTGAAAATTCCTTATTGCCTTTGAAATCTATGCTTTTGACAATAAGCTTTTCCTGGACAATAAAGGTGATTTTTATCCCGTCGCTAAAATCGGAAACATCAGCTGAAACATCCGAAAAAAGTCCTAATTTATATATGTTCGAAATATCCTCGTCAACAAGTTTCTGGTCATACTTGTCGCCTTTGGATATTTTTATCACATCCTTAACAGTCCCGGTTTTGACATTTCGAAGCCCGCTGAATTCAATCGCCCGTATCTTCTTACTGACAACATCCTGGGCAAACATCAAAAAGGAATTTCCCATGAGTACCATAACTGCAGAACCAATAATGATTTTCTTATTCATAATTAATAATAATATAAAATTTCTCCCGATAAGTCAAGAAAATTTAACTTCATAAGAATAACATGCCCGGACGGACATACTTGACTAAACGCCATTTTTTTTGTATATCTTAAAAACAGATTTATCTGCCGTAATATGGAGCCCCACGGATACATTCACACATTCACGGAGCCGTAGGTACTGAGCCAAGCGAATGTATTCAGTGTAAATCCTTCGACCCTGAGGTCTTCAGGACCGAATGGGCTCCGCAACCTGCCTACCGGCAGGGCAGGATTGTCCTGAATGAGAATGAAGGGTTCAGTACCTACGGCCCCGCCCGTGGTACCTGATTATTCCGCCTTCGGCATGACATCTATCCCGATAAATCGGGGTGGTCTTCTGGCGTGAGGGATAAAATCCGGCGGGACATTTCTTACCGAAATATGAGAAGGTGATACAGATAAAAGTCGAGATGGTGTTCTGTGGCAGAAAATTACTCGGCTAATTTAGAATTTCCAAATATGATGAGACCGGAAAATTATATTGTAAAAAGTAAGCAGGGTTATCAGACCGTTGCCGAAATGGCTGAAAAAAGTTGTTACAAATTTCGCAACAAAATAGCCATACAAATAAAGGTAGACAATATCTATCAAAAATATACCTACGGGGAATTATGGAACAGCATTTTGAATGTTTCAAAAGGATTAATAAAAAACGGCTTTGCGCCGGGAGAGAAAGCGGCGGTTTGCAGCGAAAATAGGCCAGAATGGTACATGGCATATCTCGGCATAGCAGAAGCAGGCGGGACCGTTGTGCCCATCGACGCGCAGTCAAGCACAAATGAGGTTGAATACATACTTAACCACTCCGGGGCAAAAATATTATTTGCCTCCAAAAAAGTCCTTGAAAACGTATCAGATATTCTTGACAATATAAAAGGGTTGGAAAAACTGATATGCTTTGATACCGGCGGTGAAGATAATGAAAACACAATAACATTCAGCGAATTCCTTAGAACCGTGAAGGAATTAAAACCGCATCGTCTCTATAAAAGCACGCCCGGCGATATTCTCTCAATTTTATATACATCCGGCACGACCGGTATAGCAAAAGGCGTAATGCTTACGCATAAAAATGTGATTTCCGATGTGGAATTGAGCAGTCAGATGATAGCAATAGATGAAACCGATACCCTGTTGTCGGTTTTGCCTTTACATCATGCCTTTGAATGTACCGCGGGATTTTTGCTCCCGTTATACAACGGCTCAACCGTCACATTCGCGGAAAGTTTAAAATCAAAGAGCATTATAAACAACATCAGGGAAACCGGAGTAACGGTTATGATAGGCGTGCCACTATTATACGAAAAATTATATACCGGACTGACCAAGTCTATAAGGGAAAAATCATTCCCGTTAAAACTTCTGTTTGAGTCGGGCATGAGTATCGTAAACCTAACAAGGGTTCTGATAAATAAAAAAATCGGACGCGCCGTATTTTTCGGCATATTGGAAAAAGCAGGCATTGCTTCAATAAAATTTTTCATAAGCGGCGGCGGGCCCTTAAGAGCCGATGTCGCGGAAGCATTCGACAACCTCGGAATTACAATCATACAGGGCTACGGACTCACCGAAGCATCACCGGTCGTTTCAGTAAGCACGGAAAAATATACCAACTACTATTCGGTAGGACTTCCGCTGCCGGAAGTTGAAATAAAAATCGACGCCCCGAAATCGGACGGAATAGGTGAAATAATCCTACGGAGTCCAATAGTAATGAAGGGCTATTACAAGAATCCAGAAGCAACAGCCGAAACATTGAAAAATGGCTGGCTCTACACTGGAGACCTCGGTTATATAGACAAAGACGGCTTTTTGTTCATCACCGGCAGAAAAAAGAATGTGATAGTCACATCCGGCGGAAAAAATGTTTATCCCGAAGAGATTGAATTCAAGCTGAACTCTTCCGAATTCATCGCAGAATCAATGGTCTACGGTATGCCGGTATCTGAAAAAGACAAGGGTGAAAAGATATATGCTATAATAGTCCCGAACTATGAAATGATAAATTTGTATAACACGAACGAAACCTCAGATATAGAACACGAGATACAGGAAATTACAAGCAGGGAAATAAAAAAGATTAATTCCGTTCTGCCGGCATATAAGAAAATATCCGGTTTTAAGATTCATTCCGAAGAACTTATAAAAACCTCGACAAAAAAGATAAAGAGATACCTTTATCTCGAGAAATTAATATCGACAAGTTCAAAAAAGAAAAACCTGCGGTGACTTTTTTTGTGTTACTACTGGAAGTAATAAATTTTAACGGGGTTTACATCAATGAAGCGAACGGAGGTCTTATGAATGCGGTTGATATAAAATTAGGCGAAAAAAGTGCCGAAGGATTTGAGATCCCTCTTAAGAATGCCGTGCTGGTAGTCGCGTGCGGAAAGAGAGGTTTTGTGATGTGCGGTTACCTGAATCTTGAGACATCGGAAAAGATGGGAGATGCCGCATGCGTTGTGAAGGGCATAAAAACAATAGATGAACTGCTTGATGGAAAAGTTGTGGGAGCAACATCGGAAGCAAAAAAACTCGGCGTAGAACCCGGCATGTCCGGGAGAGAAGCGCTGGGAAGACTGGCATGAAGGGTCACTCGGGAACTTGCCTTGGCGGGACGCTACCTGCCTGCCGGCAGGCAGGTCTGCCAGAGCGGCACTCGCTCTCGGTCAACTGAATGTATTAAGTTGACCTGCGAGATGCCCGCTACGGCAAATTCCCTCGCTTCTGCATAATTAAATAAGGAAGATAAATATCATAATGCTGAAAATTGGTCAAAAAATAAAAATTACTGTAGAAAAAATAATAACGGGCGGGGACGGATTAGGACATTACCGCTGTTTTGTGGTGATGGTCCCGTATTCTGCTCCCGCTGATGTCCTCCTTGTAGAGATTACCTCAGTAAAAAGAAATTTTGCCCGTGCCAGAATAATTTCGGTAATTTCTCCCTCTCCATATAGAATTATTCCGCCATGTCCTTCTCACTTCTCACTTTCCTGCCTCGCCGGCAGGCAGGACACTTCTCACCGCCTTTATTGCGGCGGTTGTAATTTTCAGATGATGGGGTATTCTAACCAGATCAAGGAGAAAGCGTCGATTCTGAAAGATTTTTTTGCTCCTGTCAAACCGGAAACAATACCCGCTGCGGACTGTTTTCGATACAGAAACAAAATTCAGATGCCACTCGGTGGGACAGCAGGGAAAGTTATGATGGGATTTTATCATCCGCAGTCTCATAAAATAGTAGATCTAAACAATTGCATCCTCCAGTCGGAAACCGCCAATATGATAATAGCGGAACTGCGTAACCTTGTTAATGAATATAAAATTCAGCCGTACAATGAGGACAGGCACTCTGGCATATTGAGGCACATAATTCTTCGGCAGTCGGCGGCTTTTGGCAAATTTATGCTTATTTTCGTCTCAAAAACCGATTTTATCAGACCGGTGAACGAAATAATCAAAAAGGTCGTAAAAAAATTCCCGCAGATAACATCTATACACCAGAATATAAATCCGCGGGAAACAAATGTCATACTTGGCGACAGGACGGTCAAACTTTACGGTGAAAAAACAATAAAGGAAAAAATAGGTGATGTCATATTTGAAATCTCCCCCGGCTCCTTTTTTCAGGTAAATACCGCCCAGGCCGAAAAACTTTATAATGTCATAAAAGATTACGCGGAACTTCGCGGCAATGAAAATGTCATAGACGTTTACTGCGGAAGCGGAGGTATTTCGCTTTATCTTGCAAGGCACTGTAAAAATATTGTCGGTATAGAAGAAGCGGGGTCGGCCGTTTTTGACGCCAGAAGGAATTCAACCCTGAATGGTATAAAGAATGCTTCCTTTATAAGGGGCTCGGCAGACTATGCTCTTTCGGAGCTTGAAATTTCAAAAGACAGCATAGTCATACTTGATCCGCCCAGAATCGGATGTTCACAGGCAGTAATTAATTCTCTTATGAAACATCTTCCGGAAAAAATTATCTATACATCCTGCAACCCCGCAACGCTGGCACGCGATATCAAATTAATGTCAAAAACCTATAGGATAGCCGGCATTAGCATGGTGGATATCTTCCCACAGACGGCGCATATTGAATGCGTGGCAAAATTAATAAGATGCTGAATTTAAACGAACCATATCCGGTGACCGACGCTTCCGGAGGAGCGGCATATTCAATTCTAAAAGAACTTCACCGGCATAAAAACGGCATTGTAATTCTAAAAACAGATGAAGATGCCCTTGATATGACGGAAAATATATCGTCGCTCGCATCAATTCTAAAATATCCTATGCCGTCAGTCGTTTTTTTCCCGGAATCCGACGCTATATTAAGGATCAAGGCAATAAAGGAAATTATTGCAAAAAAAAATGTCTGCCTTGTAACATCCCTCGCTGCTCTCGCCAAAAAGACATTCAGCAAAGAAAGTTTCAATAAATGCTCTGCGGATTTAAAAACAGGCACAACTATCAGCCGGGAAAATCTTATTGCTTTACTGGCAGGATGCGGTTACGAAAAAAACGATATTGTGTCTGATATATGTGAATTTTCGATAAGAGGCGAGATACTGGACATCTGGGCGGCAGATACCGATTATCCCGTACGGCTGGTGCTGAATAATGATACTATCGAAACGATAAAGAACTTCGACTCAGTATCGCAGCGTTCCATATCTGAAACGGCCGGAATCCGGATTCTGCCTGCAGCGGAAAAAGAAGAGACGTATATACTCTGTTACCTTGACAACGGAACTTACGTTTTTTCAGAAAAAGAGCAGGTGACGTTTTTGCCGATAACCGAGTTCGGCGGGGATACGGAACTTTTTAAGCAGAAATTCCGGCAGTGGGAAAATGAGAACTTCCAGGTATTCATACTTTCAAATAACAACGCCGAGAAAGAACATTTCATCGAAATATTAGGCGAGGGATACAGGGACGATATATACATCGGTACAGTTTCATCAGGATTCGTCTTGCGGGATGAAAAACTTGTATTTCTGACAACCAACGAAATATTTTCAAGATACAAACTGAAAATCCGGCAGCCGAAATTTAAGCTGGGCGAACCGATCGAATCACTTACCGATATAGGAGAAGACAGCTTTGTCGTACATGAAAGATATGGGATAGGCATTTACCGGGGTCTTAAAAAAATTACGGCGGGCGGCATTACTGCAGAATACATCTCCATAGAATACGCGAAAAACGACATTCTTTTTGTGCCCGTGAATGATTTCCGGCTCATACAAAAATATTACAGTGTAGGCGATATTGTCCCAAAAATCAATTCCCTCGACAATACCGGCTGGAAGAGGACAAAAGAAGCGGCAGAGGAAAACGCGCATAAAATCGCCGGAGAGTTGCTGGAGCTTTATGCGGAAAGGTTCAACATAACCCGTCCCAGGTTTGTTTACGATCAGCATTTCGAGGAAGAATTTGAAAAAGAGTTCATTTATGAAGAGACGAGCGACCAGAAAAAGGCAATCGAAAACATAAAAAATGATATGATAAGTCCACACCCGATGGACAGGTGTATTTTCGGAGATGTAGGTTTCGGTAAAACCGAGGTGGCTATGAGGGCAGCGTTCAGAACGGTCCTTTCAGGGAGGCAGGTCTGCGTACTTGCCCCCACCACGGTTCTTGTTCAGCAGCATGGACACACTTTTGCCGACAGGTTTGCCGACTGGCCGGTCATTATTGAAACCCTCACAAGATTCAAACCCAGGGACAAACAGAAAAAGATAATCGAACGGCTGAAGGAAGGAAAAGTCGACATAATTATAGGAACGCACCGGCTTTTGAGCAGCGACATATCTTTTAAAAATTTCGGACTGCTGGTAATAGACGAGGAACACAGATTCGGCGTGACTGCGAAAGAAAAGTTAAAAATGGTTAAAAAGAATGTTGACTGTCTCTATCTTACGGCGACCCCGATCCCCAGAACATTATCCATGGCGCTAACCGGCATAAAAGATGTCTCTGCCATAGAAACTCCGCCGGCAGGCAGACAGCAGATAGATACCATGTTGCTTGAATACAGCGAGAAAAAGGTAATATCTGCGATTAT
>Ga0315268_10004838_pt1 | contig 14537 bp, 10 predicted proteins | sample C1_top_MG_FD_204535 | JGI IMG/M metagenome (GOLD analysis project Ga0315268, IMG submission 204535) | Sediment microbial communities from Yellowstone Lake, YNP, Wyoming, USA - C1_top | ecosystem: Environmental > Aquatic > Freshwater > Lake > Sediment | place: USA: Wyoming | collected 2017-08-01
TGCTCGCTGAAGGTGTGGCCACAATCGCAACAGCGGCATCGCTGCATCCTGATGGTGCGGATACCGCCCAAGTCCCGTAGGGTGCGTGTGTAGGTGCCGTTCTTTTTGAGCAGGGGAGACCCGCAATATGGACAGCGGCGTCGCTTCAGTGGCGCTAAGAGGCTCTGGACAAAGGCCTGCGCATCGTGTATGATACCCATAGCTCCCGACCTCGCTGTAGTTGATAGTGGTCTGCACCACCACTATTGTACCACATCGGGGAAGGGAGCGTAATCGTTAGTTCAGCCTGTCAGCAACATAATCCGCAACCGAGTCCCAGTTGCCGCACGATGGACCAGTTCCCTTCGCCTGCGCTCAGGGCAGGCTTTCTGCTCAATGTGCGCCTGGTCGTTCTTCTTGTACGGACGAGAACGCGCGAAGGCTTCGCCCCGAGGGCTCAAGCCTGAAGGGTACGGATGGGGATGGCCTTCCCGGTGCGCTCACCGGCGATAGCCTCATTTCTCATCCTGTGGTTTGCTGGTTCCTACAGGAGAGTTACGGTAAGATTGCTAGGTGACGCAATGATAAGCCTATGGTAAGGTTTTTACGCGAGGCAATATGCTCAGACGAGCTGCCTTTGTATCCAAACCTGTCTCTTGAGCGTTATCTATATGGCCGTCCAGAAATCAGCAAAAACAAGGCGGGCAAAGCTTGACAGCCTCCTGAAGAAAGTGCTATAATACCCCCCGTTGACCCACAGGGCATTCCCCCCGGGGAGGGGAGGGCGGCTACAGGCAATGGACGGCTCAACAAGGGTGCCCGCCAGTAAGGATTTAGCAAGGAGGGTTTACCCATGAAGCGTTTAGCTGTGCTGGCTATCCTGGCACTGGCCGTTATGCTTTTGCTGGGGGGCCTCGCTGGCGCCAGCGATGTATTCAATTTTCGCATGAGCAATGCCCCAGATGGTCCGGCGATCACCAGCTTCCCCACCGGCACGAGCCTGGTGTATGCCATCTTTGACTACACCGACTTGATGACGGAAACCATTCGCCTGCGTGTCTACGATGGCCATGGCAATCTACTCTTTGATCAGACCAAGACCTACTCCGGGTCGGGCACGGAGTCCGTGGCCATCTCCAGTGGCGCGGTCCCCTTTGCGGACGGCCTCTACGTCACGACATTGTACTACGCCAGTGGCTACGTCAGTGAGGCGATAGAATGGACGGTGGGTATAGCGATTCCACCGTCGCCAACACCACCACCGGGGACGGCGACGCCCACGGCCACACCTACGGTGAGCGTCACACCAACGGTGACCCCAACGGCGACGGCGACACCGACGCCCACACCTTTGCCGCAGATCCAAAATGGCGGCTTTGAGACTGGTAACTTTACAAGTTGGAGTATTGGTGGCGTGTTCTCGCCCACGGTGGTCATGTACCCGAAGCACAGTGGCCAGTACAGTGCCTTGCTGGGAGCCAACAGGGGCCCGGAGCCAGCCGGGGATAGCTGGCTGTATCAGACCATCCACATCCCAACTGAGGTCAATACGGCCACTCTGACCTTCTACTATTGGCCCTTCACAGATGATCGGCTACCCTTCGACTGGCAAGAGGCCCAGATACGTGACACGGAAGGCAATCGTCTGGCCCAGATCTTCCGCCTGTGCACCACTACCGCCGACTGGGTGCCCGTCAACTTTGACCTGACTCCGTTCAAGGGCCAAACTATTCAGATTTGGTTCAACGCACACGGCGACGGCTGGTATGATCGCACCTACATGTACCTGGATGACGTGTGGGTAACTTTCAGCCTTCCCTAAGCGCTTAATTCATGAGCGCCAGGGCCGTCGTCGGCGAGCCGGCAACGCTGGTTATTTTGCGCGGCCAGTGCTTGTGTTCTCCGCCCATCGTCATCCTCGCTGAGCTATGGAATTAGCGGGAGCACAGCTACCTATCCACCCATGGCCCAAATAAGCGCCTGTACCCCCACACAGGTAACGCCTTCGTGCGCTCGTCCTGCGTGTTGCCTGGTTGGGGGTATTCTCTACGTGGCGCAAAACTTGATTCTAAGGAGCAACAAACAATGAAGCGATTCATCCTCGGCGGACTCGTCCTGGCCTTTCTACTGGGCTTTATGTTGCCCACTATGGTGGCCGCAGAAGGCACGGTGAAGAACTTCCGCCTGAGCGATAGCCCCACTGGCCCGGCCATGACCAATTTCCCCTCGGGCATAAGCACGGTCTACGTCATCTTCGACTACGCCGATATGCAGAACGAAACCCTCACCGTCAAGGTGTACGGGCCAGGTGGCATAGTCCTGTACGAGAAGGGTAAGGCCTACACCGGCTCGGGCACAGAGAGCATCCCCATTGTCGCCAGCGGGGGGGCTTTTGCTGACGCCGTTAGCACCAATCCTTACGTCGCCCAGCGCATTACGTCGCTGGGTCTGGCCCAATCCATTGTCTGGACAGTAGGCAAGGAGCCAACGCCAGCCGCGACCACACCACCTCCTGCTACTGTACCGCCAGCCGCCGCAGCTACAGCGGTGCCTAGCCAGCCTTCTCAGCCCGCGGGCCTGAGCCAGGGGTCGTTGGGCACGCTCGCCCTGGTAGCCCTGGCCTTCGTGGTTTTGTTGGCCGTACTCATCTGGGCCCTGCGCCGGCTGCTGGCCGGACGTTGAGTCTCGCTGAGGGGGAGGCAAAAGCCTTGAAGCGCTTCAGCGCCGCGATCCTGGCCACGATTCTTGTATCCTGCCTGGCAACGGCTGGCGTTCAGGCTGCAGGTTCCATCACCAACTTTCGCGTCAGCAATGTGCCTGGTGGACCTAGGATGGACAACTTTCCTACCGGTACTAGCGTTGTCTACGCGGTCTTCAGTTACCAAGACGCACAGGCCATGCAGGTAGAAGTCAGAGTGTACGATCAACAAGGCAATTGGCTACATACCATACCGAAAATGTACAACGGCGCTGGTACAGATTCGATCATGATTGATCATGGCACAGCTTTCCCTGATACGCCAACGGGAGGTATAGGTTATCTTACGAGCATCTATGCAGATTACAATTTTGTGGCTTCTCAGTTCTGGACCGTAGGCGGCGGTCAAGCACCCACAGCCACACCGACCACCATCGCCACGCCTACAGCGACCATGGTGCCACCATCGGCTACGCCTACATCCACCTCAACGCCGATACCGGCAGCTACGGCCACGCTAGTAGCTACTGCCACGCCAATACCAACAACGGCGCCAGGAGCCACCAGCACACCAACGATTGTGGCGCCCACTGCCCCACCGGGGGCTTCGCCCACAACAATAATCCGCCCTGGGGTTACACCCACACGGACGCCCGTCATAACGCCAGGATCGCCCACACCACGGGTATCTGTGACACCATCGCCATCAACTATTACCCCAGGCGTTACTTCGCCAGTGCCTACACCGACCGTCCCCGCGGCTACACCGGCTACGCCGGGCGTGGAGCGCACTATCGTCCCCCGCCCTACGCGGCCAGTGACTCCGCTGCAGGGCCCAAACGAAGGAACGCCACCGCTGGTCTACATCCTGATCGGGGTTGTACCCGTATTGCTCCTGGGTGGTCTGGCTTGGGTATTGCTCCGGCTGCGCTCTATGCGCTGAGAGCAAGATAGAGGTGAGTTGATGAAACGCTTCCTCCTCGTGGTCTTACTCCTGCTGGGTGCTTGGGGGCTGGTCACGGTGGCCTATGCCGAAACCCCTACGCCGACACCTACCGACATAGCTACACCTACGATCACACCCACGGCCACCCCGCGCCCCAGATTCACGAACTTGCACATGAGTGATGTGCCAGGGGGACCTTCGGTGATCTCCTTCCCATACGGCATCACTACGGTCTATGCCGTCTTCGACTACACTGATGCCCAAGATACAGGTGCCCGCCTCAGGGTGTATAACCCCACGGGAGCAATCATATTCGAAGAGATCTATACCTACACAGGAACAAGCACTGCTTCTATAGCTATCACTTATCACGGCGGGTTCCCTGCTAACCCGCCACCGCAAGGGGAATACATTACTAACCTTTACCTGTCGTCAGCCTTCGGTGATACCCTGGTGGCGAGTGCAGAATGGCGCGTCATTCCGCCCACGCCCACGCCGTCGCCTACGGCCCCTACGCCCACATGGACGCCCACCGGCCCACCACCGCCCACGGCCACGCCCACGGGGACGCCCACGTCTACCGGCACGCCTACACCTACCTGGACGGCCACACCCATCCCTCGCCCAACAATTGCCAACGGCGATTTCGAGACTGGCAGCCTGGACCCCTGGATTCGTTGCGGGGTGCAACTCCCAACCATTGCCTCTACGCAAGCCCACGGTGGCCGCTATAGCGCCCTCCTGGGGACGGTTGGTTTTGGCCAAGAGCCGTATGGCGATAGTTGTCTATACCAGGCGATCACTATTCCCGCCAACGCCATCAGCGCCACCCTGACCTTTTGGTACATGCCTGTCTCACAAGATGAGAACGTGGCCTCTGACTGGCAGGAAGCTGCGATCCGGGACGAGCAGGGGAACGCTCTCAAGCAAATCTTCAAAGTGTGCAACAATACCTGGCAATGGACCTACGTTTTCTACGATCTCACCCTGTACAAAGGGCAAACGATCCAGTTGTGGTTCAACGTTCGCCAGGATGGTTGGTACGATCCCACGGCCATGTATCTGGACGACGTAAAAGTGGACGTAGCTATGCCACCGGAACCTACGGCCACGTTCACCCCTACGCCTACAGCTACACCCACGGCGACTCCTACAGTAACGTCTACGCCTACACCAACATCTACCCGTACGCCCACGCCCACCGCCACGCCCCCGGCAACGGCTACGGCCACACCCACGGCAACCACCCTGCCGACGAGCACGCCTACGGCGACACTAGCCACTGGCACGCTCTGCATCTCTGTCTTCAACGACCTCAACGGCGATGGCCAGCAGAACCTGGAAGAGCCCTGGCTGGCTGGGGCGGTGATCACCGTCTCTACCACCGGAGGTGTTTTGCTGGAAACCTACACCACGGATGCCGTCAACCAGCCGCGCTGCTTAATGGGGCTCCCCCCGGGCGACTACCGCGTCCAAGAGCAAAACCCGCCGGGCTACGTGCTCACGACAGGTGGTAATACCTGGCTGGTACGCGTCCTGCCTGGACAGACCCACGAGATCTTTTTTGGGGCCTGGATGCCACCTACGCCCACGCCTACTGGCACCGGGCTACCACCTACCAATACGCCTACTATCACGCCTACACCTACGCCCACCATTACGCCAACTGGTACCAGTGTGTCACCTACCTCTACACCCACAACTACACCCACGCACACGCTTACACCAACTAGTACGCCCACCATTCGGCGTTATTACATCTACATGCCCATCATCATGGTGAGCTACTAAACAAATTCGAGGAGGAGCGAATTGCGCAAAGCCTTTAGTGTACTTGTTCTGCTCTTGCTGCTGGTCACCACGGGATGTGAGAGTAGACCCAGTGCCACGGCCAATGATCTGGTAATTCTACATACCAACAATGTGGTCGGCTTCATCGGGCCTTGCCCTGGTTGAACGCCTCAGTTGGGTGGTGTGGCCCGGAGGGCCACGATCATCAACCGTGAACGGGCACGATCACGCAACGTGCTGTTATTGGACACCGGCGATACCCTGGCTCCGGCGGATCAGACCCAAGGCAAGACGACCATCGAAGCGATGAATCTCATGGGTTATGACGCCATGGTGCCTGGCGAACGCGATTTCACCTTCGGGGCGGCTGTGTTTCGCCAGCGTATGGCAGAAGCTAAGTTCCCCTTCCTGGCCGCTAACCTTCTGGATGCCAACGGGAATCTACTGTGCAAGCCCTACGTCATCAAGGAGGTAGGGGGGCGCAAGATTGCCCTTGTGGGTTTGACTGGCTCTCTGGTGCCCAATGTGGCTAAGGCCCCTCTGGGAGGCGCAGCGCCAGAGACGCTCACCGTACAGGATCCACTGGCCACAGCCAAAGATGTAGTGGCCAAAGTACAGCAAGAAACCAAGATAGTCATTGTGCTCTCCCATCTGGGGTCGGACATGGATCAGCGTTTGGCCAAAGAGGTGCCTGGTATCACGCTCATCATCAGTGGGCATGATGCCAAGTCGATCTACCCTCCTCTCCAGGTGGAGGGTACAGGGACATTGATCACGGAGGCAGGCTTGCAAGGGGAACATATCGGCCTGCTGCATGTCACAGTTGACGAGAGTGGGGTTGCCAAAAGCCAGCAAGGTTCCCAACTGATCACTCTCGGACCGGATGTCACTGACGACCCCACCTTGAAGAAACTCATGGACAGCTACCTCGCTAGCCATCCTTAATCCGTGAAGCGGCGAGGCTACAACCGAGCAAATCAGGCTGGACAGGCTACGAGCTATTGGCTATCAGCCATCGGCTATCGGCCATTTACTGCCTGGCTGACAAAAAGGCCTGCCAATCCACTACTATTTGAGGAGGTATCCCATGAAGCGCCTTATTCTGGCCACCCTCACCCTAGCCCTGGCTCTCGCTTTGACCTTTCTGCTCAGCGGAGCCCTGGCCGCCTCACCCCAGAACCTCTCGGCAGAGGGCACGATCACGAATCTGCGCATGAGCGACACCCCTGGTGGGCTAGCAAAGGTCAACTTCCTGCCGGGAACACAAATGGTTTACGCCAGCTTCTACTACTCCAACCCTGGTGGCACCCTGATCGGCACACTGACCGTGAAGGATGACCTGGCCACGATCTTCCAGAACAACCGCGCTTACACGGGCTCTGGCACGCAGACCTTCACCATCCGCGGCACGGACGTCTTCACGGCCTACCTGCACGAGGCCCAAAAAGATGGTGTGGCCATGACCGGCTACATTGTCCAGGCCCAGGCATGTACAAACACGGTCTGCGTTACCCAAACCGTACCACTGGCCCTTACCGAAGGCAACAAGATGCAGCCCAAGTTGCTGCGTGCCCAAACCTTCACCAATACCCCGGACTGCCTGGCCGCCATTGTCTCGGCGACGGCCGCCGTGACCTCAACCCTCAGCGAGGGCCAAACAATCATGGGCCTGACCAGCCTATCCGAGATGCAAGCTCACCTGTCATTGATGCTGGGGCACGCCAACAATGCTACTTCCTACGTCCAGCAAGCCATCGCTAATGTCAATGGCAGCATCGAAAATGCCTTCCCCAACACACCTCCCTGCGGCTGGCGCTACACCACCAGCGTCAGTGCTGACACGGGCGGGGGCCCCAGCGTGGCCGATAGTGTGGATTGGACCGTAGGCACACCGGGTACACCGGCACAGATAACCCTTGCCGCCAGACCATCGAGCATCCCGCCAGGTTCTACCTCCGCAGTCACCGCCACGGTCCAGGACAACGCCTGCATACTTTTGCATGGCACAACTGTTAACTTCTCCGCCAGTGCGGGGAGCGTCTTCCCATTGTTCGCCAACACTATCAATGGCATCGCCAGCACCACCTTCACAGCACCGCCGCAGGTGGGCAGTGCTGTTATCACAGCCATAGCCGGCAGCGCACAGGCCACAACCACAATCAGCTACGGCCCGGCGCAGGTATTGCTGAGTGCCTTCCCCTCGACCATACCTGTCAACGGCCGCCCCTACGGAGGAGTATCCGGCCTCTCGGTTGCACTGCGGGATGCCAATGGGGCCAACATCGGCTACGATGTGCCTATAACCTTCACTACCACGCTAGGCAAATTCGAGGAGAATGGTAGCCAAACCTACGCCACAATAGCGTCTGCTGGGAATGGCTATGCCACCCTGGTTTCAGAAAACCAAGCTGGTGTAGCTACAGTCACGGTCAACGCGGGCACGGCCTCGGCGACGACCACGGTCAACATTCGGTACAGGGTGTACCTGCCAGTTGTCCTCAAGAGTTTCAGCGGCGGCTGGTAGTCGGTCGGCTGCTGTCTTTGGAAAGCCAATCGGGTAGGAGGCGGTTAGTCGCCCCTACCCGATTTTTTGTTGCTACCCCAGACCCGAGAGGTCTGACCCTTCGGGTCTGTTCATTGTCGGCCGACGAGCGACTCAAAGCGGGCGATGTCGGCGCGAATCACGTCCAGGCTGGAGCGCCAAAAGTCAGGGGCGCGCGTGTCAATGCCGAAGCGGGCGGCCAGTTCCGCCGCGTTCCCCAGGCCGGTCGAGGAGAGCAGATCGTCGTAGCCGGCCTGGAAGCCTGCCGGATCGTCCTGGTAGCGCGCATACAGGCCCAGGCCAAAGAGCAACCCAAACATGTAGGGATAGTTGTAGAATGTAGAAGAGTAGTAGTGGGGTTTCACGGCCCACATGTAAGGGTGTAGAACGCTGGAGTCAAGCCCATCGCCGTAGGTCTCACGCTGTGCCTGCAGCATCAGGTCGTTGAACTCGTCAATGGACAGCTCGCGTTGCTGCCGCTTTTCCAAGACGCGCTGCTCGAAGAGAAAACGGCTGGCAATATCCACGACCACCTGGCAGGCATTCTGCAAAGCTCCTTCCAGGATGAGGATCTGCTCCTGCGCCTCGGCCTGGCGCAAGGCCGCCTGGTTGACCAGCGTCTGGCAAAAGATACTCGCCGTTTCGGCCAGGGTCATCGGTGTTTGCCGCTGCAACATGGTGCGCGGCGCCAGGTTCAGGTTGTGGTAGGCGTGCCCCAGCTCGTGGGCGACGGTGCTGACGCCGCCGAAGGTCGGCTTAAAGTTGGTGAACACGCGCGACTCGTCCTGGCGCAAGGACATGCAGAAAGCCCCATCGCGCTTGCCCAGGCGCGGCTCGGCGTCAATCCAACGCTCGCCAAAGGCGCGCTCGGCCAGCCCACGCAGCTTGAGCGAGTATGTGCCGAACTGCTCGACGATGAATTGCGCCCCTTCGTCAAAACCCCAGGCACGTTCGCCGCTGCCGAGGGGGGCGGCGATGTCGTACCAGGCCAGCACAGGCAGCCCCAGGGCGCGGGCCTTGGCGCGCAGGTAGCGCCGGAAGTCGGGGAACGATTCCTGCGCCGCGGCCATCATTGCCTCCAGCGTCTGGCGGTCAATGTTGTTCTCAAAGAGCGAGGCCTCCAGCGGCGATTCCCAGCGGCGCCGCTTGCTTAGCAGGTTGGTAGCACCCTTGATGCTGTTGAGGGCGGCAGCGAGAGGCACGGCCGCGCTGCGCCAGGCCGCAATCTCCGCCTCGTAGGCGCGGCGCCGTACCTCGCGATTGGGATCGGAAGCCAGGTTGCGCACCACGCTCATCGGTAGTTCCTGGACTTTGCCGTCCAGTTCCACCTTGACGCTGAGCTGGGAAGTGAAGTTGCCGTGCAGCTTCTGCCAGGCCGTGGCGCCGGTCAAGCGCATTTCAGTGGCCAGCTCTTCTTCGGCGGGTGACATCTGGTGCGCCGCTTCGATCTTGGCCTTGCGCAGCATGAAAGCGTGCTCACGCCCCAGCGCCGAACGCGCAATCAGCGCCTCGACGTCCAGCGAGCCGATCCAGGCCGTCAGGCGCGTGCCCAGCATGGTCAGGCGGACGGCGTTCTGCTGCAGCTCGCTCTGCCTGGCCTGAGCCAGGTTGTTCCGTGAATCGGTGGACACAAAGCTGTTGACGTAGGCGTTCACGGTGCGCATTTCTTCCAGCACGGCATTCATCGCCCGGACGACGGTCTCAAAAGCCTGCACCGTGGCCTCATCCAGCGGCGCCGGCTGGCGTTTGGCGATACCGTGTTGGTCGAACAACTCGCCCAGGCGGTTAATCGCCCCAATGACGGAGCGAAAACCGGTCTCGAACTCCGCCGATTCGAGGCCGGGATAGACCACGCTCATGTCCCAGTGGGGCAATGTGCTGTTAGGATCAGTCATCAGGGTTCCTTCAATAACCTTTTCAATTCCTTCTTCCTGACCTCAGAAATCTTCTCCTCTCTGACCCCCACATCGAATCCTTTTTTGTTGAGTTTACGCACGAGTCCCCTCTCCAGCAGTCGCGCATCTAGCCGGAGTTCATACCTGCCGCAATAAATGCAATCCAAGATTCTGACAAAGGTTCCATCTTGTCTTCTTTCATCCCGTAATCGAAGCACATCGGGGTAGTAATGTCCACATGGGGACGGCAGTTGTCCTGCAAAGTATGGACCAGGCATCGTAACACTCCTTTCAAGTGTCGGGAAGCACGGCAAATTTCCCGTGTTTCCGTCACTTCTGTGTTGGGAATCCAGGAAACAAGCTTTTGCTCCGTCCCAACACCCTCGGCCAGTGTCCTGCAACTATCCCCCTGCTCCCACCAGCGCCACCCCGCTGCGTGCCGCCAGCGCCACCGTCACCTGCCCACCGCTCACCACCGCCTGCCCGCCGTCCAGGGCGTCCACCAGGACCGTGCCGTCGGCCAGGCCCAGAGCGGCCACGGGGAGAGTGAGGGTTGTTGGCGCATCGCTATTGTTGAGGGCCACAAGTAAGATTTCGGATTTCGGATTTCGGATTTCGGATTGGCGCTCCCCTGCTCCTCTGCTCCCCTGCTCCCCCGCACAAAGCAAGGCGTAAGCATAGGTGCCGGCAGCAGCGTCCAGGTGCAGGACGAGGCGCTCGCCCGCCAGGATCGCCGGGTGCTCGCGGCGCAGGGCGGCGAGGCGGCGATAGTAGCGCCACAGATCGCCATCCTGCGCCTCGCCCCAGAGCATGGGCAGGCGGGCGCGGTGATGGAAGGCGTTACCCTGCGGGGTGCGCACGTCGGCCTCCTGCGACAGACCCACCTCCGTGCCGTAGTAGACAATGGGCGGCGAGCTGAGGGTGAACTGGCACAGGGCCGCCAGCTTCAGCCGCCGCTTGTCCTGGGCGATCCAGAGGAAGCGGTTCATGTCGTGGTTGTCCAGAAAGGTGCCCAGGGTTAGACTCTCAGGAAAATAGGCGGCTCGATGGGCCAGGAAAGCGTCGAAGCGAGCCAGGTCCAGCGTGCCGTAGGCGAAGACCTGACGGGCGATCTGGCAAAACGGGAAGTCCAGACAACCGTCCAGGCGGCCGCTGTAGGTGCGCATCACCTCCGGCGATTCCACGGCCTCGGCGATGGTGAACGACTCTGGCGCTGCCTGGCGAGTGGCCTGGCGAAAGTCGGTCCAGAAATCGTGCGACGGCCCCAGGGTATAGTCCAGACGATAGCCGTCCACGCCATATTCCTGCAGCCAGTGACAGGCAGCTTCAATGATGTACCGGCGAGCCGGTGGGTAATCCAGGTTCCACTGCGGCAAACCCTTGGACGTGAAGAAGCAGACGTAGTCGTCCGGCCAATGCTGGAAGGTAAACCAAGGGTAGTAGGGGCTGCGCCGATCCTGCTGGGCGGCGCGGAAGAAGGGATGCTGGCGAGAGCAGTGGTTGGCCACAAAATCCAGCAGCACCCGCAGGCCACGCTGGTGCGCCTCCTGCACCAGGCGCTGGAAGGTGGCATTATCGCCGTAGCGCGGGTCTACCCGATAATAGTCCACCGTGTCGTAGCCGTGGTAAGAAGGGCTGACGAAGAACGGTGAGAGCCAGATGGTGTTGAAGCCGGCCTCGGCGATGTAGTCCAGCTTGTCTATGACGCCCTGGAGCGTGCCGCCGTAGAAATCGTTGGGGTGGGCGGGCGTGCGCCAGGGGCGCTTGTCCCCCGGATAGAAGCGGTCAACAAAAACCTGGTAGATTATCGCCTCGCGGACCCAGGCCGGGGGTTCGGCATCGTCTACCAGGTAGGCGAAGCGCGCCCCGCCATCGGCCCAGACGCCCTCGCCGCCCAGGGACGAGAAGGCCTCCAGTCGGTAGCGGACAATGGTGCCAGCCGACTGGGGCGGCAACTCGCCGCGCCACCAGCGCCCATAGGCCCAGCGCAGGTCTAGCCACTCCACGCTGGCCGCCTCCAGCGGGATTGCTGTGCCATTCTCCGCCCGCCCGCGCCGCCCCTGGGGATCGCTGCCGTCGCTGGTGTAGTAGCAGCAGGCCCGGTCGGCCCGCTGCTCGTCGCCGACCCACAGCCACAGGGTGACCGGCTGGCCCGGCCGGGGGGCCAGCGGCTCAGTGCGATAGCCGTGCACCACCCCGCCCAGGCGTTGGCGTATCAGGCCCACGCGTTGCTCAGAAAAGCCGGTGGGGCCGAAGATGAAGTCGTCCATTTTACGAATTACGAATTTCGGATTGCGAATTGCGAAATCTGCAATCGCCAATCGGCAATCGGCAATCCTAGCGTGGTGTGTAGACGCTCAGGCCGGTGGTGCGCATGCCGATCCAGACGCGGCCCTGCTGGTCAAAGGCAAAGCAGGTCGCGGAGCCGCTGGCGATGCCAGAGCGTTGCGTGGTGAACGTCTTCCAGTTTTGACCATCCCAGCGGGCGACGTTGCCGCCAGCGGCGGAAGGCAGATCGGCGGCCAGCCAGATTTCACCCTGGGGGCTGGCCGCTATGGACATGATGGTGTTCCAGGGCAGGTCGGAGTTGGCCGTCGTGAACGATTGCCAGCTCTGGCCGTCGAAAACGGCCAGGCCCCCGCCCAGCGTCCCCAGCCAGACGCGGCCGTCTTTATCTACGGCGATGGTGGACACTGCCGGCCACTGCAAGCCGGAGTTGGTCGGGTCGTAGCGTGTCCACGACTGCGTCTGAGGATTGAAAACGCCCACCCCGCGGTCCGTACCGGCCCAGATGCGCCCGGCGTGGTCGGTGGCTACGGTGAAGACCAAATCGCTGGGCAGGCCAGAGTTACTGGCACGGTAGGTTGTCCAGGTACGCCCAGCGAAGACGCTCAGCCCGGCGGTCGTGGCGGCCCAGACCCGCCCATCGGCGGCGACTGCCAGGCCACGCACGTCGTCGCTGGCTGGCCCACCAGGATCGCCAGCCAGGAAGGCTCGCCAGCGAGAGCCGTCGAAGGTGCTTATGCCGTGCCCCGTGCCTACCCAGAGCGTACCATCGGCGACGGCCAGGGCGCGCACATCGTTGCTGGGCAGAGCGCCGCTCTCCACAGTGTAGGCCGCCCACGTCTGGCCATCCAGCACGGCCAGACCGGCGTTGGTGCCGATCCACAGGCGGTCGTTTTTGTCGGCAGCCAACACCTGGACGTAATTGCTGATCAGCCCGCTGTTGTGAATGTTGATCTGCAGCCAGCCCAGGTTGTTCTGCCAGTGCAGGAAGGCCCCCAGGAAGAAGACCACGGCAATTACCAGAGCAAACGCCCCGGCCAAAACCCAGGTGTACTGGGGCAGGGCAAAAGGTTCCAGGTAATCGCTGATCTCAAAACGCTCGTTGGCCCAGTGGGCCACGTCGGTAACGGCATAAGCCAGGGACAGGCAAAGGGGCGGAATGACGATCAGGGTGTACTGAGGCCACTTGGTGGGCCAGACCAGCAGAGCCACCAGGCCGATGAGCAGCCAGGCGGTGTACGGCCGGCTATGCCGCCACAGGAAGGGCAGACCCAGGAGGCCAAAGAGGAAGATCCAGCCATCCCAGCCCACGTAGAAAACGCCAGGATGCCAGGGCACCGGCTGGGAAAGGTACTCCAGGGGTTGCCACCAGGGCAGGTTGAAGCGGGTGACCTGGGCGCTCTGGCTGTAGAGGGGGTGGAAGAACAGAGAACGTCCCAGCCGCCCCGCGGGGTCGGGCCACAGGGCGGGGTCGAGGATAAAAAACGTCGCCAGCGCAATGAGGGCGAAGGCGACGATGATGCGCCAGGCGCGCTGTCGCCAGGGCAGGAAAGGCAGCATGGCCAGCCCGACGACAGCGTAAGGGTATTTGCCGGCAATAGCGGCGCCCAGGGCGATGGCGCTGAGGGCCAGCCAGCCTACCGACCTAACCCCCCACCTAACCCCCCAGCCCCCCTTCCCTGCGAGGGGAGGGGGTGGGGGAGAGGTCCTATACTTCTCAAAGGCGATAATCGCCAGCAAAGCGCAGAACCCTGGCACGGCCTCCAGGTAGGCCTGGCTGGTGTACTTGATGGTCATGGTGTGCACGGCCAGGGCGGCACCGGCCAGGGGGTTCAGCAAGGCCAGCAACAGGACCTGCCCGCTGCCGAAGAGCACGGAAAGGCCACGGGCCAATTGCAGGGCCACCTCGCCGCCGGCCCCTCCGCTACCAGGGGAGGGGGGTGAAAAGATGGCCAGTTCCACACCGTAGAGCAGCTTGACCAGGGCCGGGTGCTCTATATTCTGGTCGAGCGTGGCCACGGCCCACAGATCGCCCGCCTGCAGGGCGGAGGCATACTGGCTGGCGATGCCCAGGTAGGTGGGCTCGTCAAAGTCTACGGGCAGCAGGAAAGCAGCCCGCAGGCGCAGCAATAGGGCAATGAGCACAATGGCGGCGACCAGAACCGGTCGTCGCCATCTAGAGGCACGTGATGCCATTCAGGGTATAACCTCGATGTGCTAAGGACGAAAGACGTAAGGACGAAGGACGAAAGACGAAAGACAAATCACCTTTCCATGTAGTGTTTAGCGGCGCAAGAGACGACGAATAAGTCGATTCCGCTTTTTGTGGTATCCTCTCCCCAAAATATGGGGAGAGGTACCATGGACATTCGTCTGGAGTTTTCAGGTTGCACCTTACCA
>Ga0315268_10004839_pt1 | contig 14537 bp, 13 predicted proteins | sample C1_top_MG_FD_204535 | JGI IMG/M metagenome (GOLD analysis project Ga0315268, IMG submission 204535) | Sediment microbial communities from Yellowstone Lake, YNP, Wyoming, USA - C1_top | ecosystem: Environmental > Aquatic > Freshwater > Lake > Sediment | place: USA: Wyoming | collected 2017-08-01
GGTGCTCCGGAAGCTGAGATCGCAAAGCAACTTCGAGAGTACGCCGTCCAAGTCGGAGGGCGCGAACAACTGGCCATCGAAGCATTCGCGGATGCTATGGAAAGTATACCCCTAGCTCTGGCGGAGAATGCAGGTCTCGATCCCATCGATGTGATGGTGGAACTTCGCGCCAAGCATGAGACTGCAGGGAACCAGTGGTACGGTGTAGACGTGTTCGCAGGCAAAGTCGGAGACACTCACATCCTCAACGTGATCGAACCACTTCGAGTTAAGTCGCAGGTCATCAAGTCTGCCACAGAAGCTGCTTCAATGATTCTTCGCATCGACGACGTCGTAGCATCGAAGGGCACGAAGGGTGGAGCTGGCGGACCTCCGGGCGGCATGCCGGGTGGTATGCCGGGCGGTGGAATGCCTGGCGCAGAAGGCCTAGACTAGAAGGCCTCCTTTCTCCTCTTTCTTCTCTCATCTCTCTTTTTCGTTGAACCTAAGTATCCTGACCAACATTTCCCCTAATCGACAGTAGGCTAGTGGTTCGGATGTTGCCAAGCCCGAGAGAGCCCGTGGTCGTAGTTGCTTCTGCGGAGTTTACTCTGAAGAGCTCTCCGGTCCGGCGTACGCTTGAGCAACGACTGATCGATGACCTGCGAGTGGCTTTGGCAAGGGCTGACTTTGAGGGTTTCACGGTGGAAAAGCATGCGGCAAGGCTTGTGGTTCATGGTCTCTCTGAACCGGCCACAAAGTTGGCTGCGGAATGCTTCACGAAAGTGTTTGGCGTGGCCTACGCAGTTCCAGCAACCCTCCTCCCATCATCAATGGACATGGTGCTCCAGGAGACTGTGCAAATAGCGCAAGCCTCCCTCAAACAGGGGCAATCATTCGCCGTTCGCTGCCATCGCTCAATCCCCAACTCGCTTCACAGCCGCGACATTGAGATCAAAGGGGGATGCGAAGTCCTTCGGGCTATGAAAGATAGTAATGTTCGCGTTGATCTGAAGAAACCAGATGTCACTATCTCTGTGGATCTTGCCGGAGATCGAGTCTACGCCTACGGGAACAGACTGCAAGGTCCAGGCGGCCTCCCTCTCTCGTCCCAGTGGAAGATGCTGGCAGTACTTGACTCTGGTCCTCTGGGCATTTTAGCGGCTTACGCGATGATGCGGCGAGGCTGCCTGGTCGAACTGTTCATTCCGCTCTCAGAAACCTTTCCGTTATTCAAGAAAGATCGACAAATCGAATTGGCTGCCAAGCTGAGAGCACTAGTAACGCGACCAGCTTACAAAGCCTACACTGTCAAAGTCGAACCATATTCCGATCAGGGTTCAAGTGATTTTGCGGACGCAAGATGGCATATTCGGAAGGCGGCTCTTCAAGTTGCTAAAGAGAAACGGTTCAGAGGCATTATCTTCTCCGATGTCACAGGAGAACTTAACCTAGACTACCAAACCAGTCAGACTGCTGACAACAAGGTGCTTTCCCCGATTTTCCATCCGCTATTAGGCCTAGAGACAGAGGATCTCATCGAGATGTGCAGAGGTGCTGGCATAGCAGAGGATGAGTTGTTCTCGCAGATCAGACTAGAAAGAGAGTTGCATGACGACTGCAAGACTGCAATAGAGAAGTCGGGTAACTTGACGGTAGAGGAAGTACCGCTCTAGCGTGCTCTCGTCAATCTGCCTTTCGTAAGGTAACCGATTAGATGCTAGACAGGGACTTGCACATTAAACACGACTAGTAAAACCACGCGCCCAACGTAGATCGAGATCGGGATCAAATACGAGAGTATGAATCTGATGCTTGAGCCGAAGCCTAACGGCCACTCCTTGACTTGATTAGCCTGCGCCGACAGCTCCAAAAGATAAGTTGCTGTGATCATGGTCTTCTCGTCAATATTGACCGCTATGAATTTCTCTGTTTCAGCAAACTGATTGGCCTGCTCGAGCAGAAAGTCATGCAGAGACTTCTTGAAGGGTAGTACAATAGCACGAAATCCAAGAACTGGTAGGGCAAAGACAATTGTCATGCTGCCCGCGATAATGACGAAATCAAGTACCAAGTAGACTAGGATCAATTGTGGAAGCTGCCTGGACACAACTGGGTCAAAGGTACTCAAGGTTCCGAACGTTACGACGGCTGCCCAGGCAATAGCGGGAACAATTGACAGTGTTGCGTAGGAATCAAGGCCACACATATTCGTATCAGAGATTATGGTGGGTCTGAACATGAGCCGTCTTGAGACAATGACCGATGACCATGCAACGCCTAGGCACAGCCAGAGGAACATTGCCACAATGAACCACCACGCAAATCCGACGAATACGATATCGATAACCGTATACCACCAAATCCTGCCCCATTCCATGTATGACAGTATGATGTGGTGGGCAATTCCTCCTGCGCCAACAATAATCGCAAACGCGATGCCTCGTCGCTGATCAAAAGCCGTCTTCATAATGGTGAGCAGGTTGCCATGTTGGCTTGTATCAAGAACTTCAAAGAGACCTTTGTAAGCTGCGACACTTCTATTCCTCACCACCACGGTGAGGATGAGGGCCAAACCAATCGATATCAGGAGAGCGAATATCACTATCAGATGTCGAAGACTTGGTATTCCAGCAGCGTAGTCTGATAGCAAGAAGACCGCGCCCATTATGGTTAAAAGCGACGTTACCGCGATCCAAGTCGGTATTCTTAGTCGTCGCAGAAACCCTTCAAAGTAGACGGAATAGTCTTCTAAGGCCATTGTTGCACTTGTCGAAACTGTCTTCACACCCCGCTAATCAGCCCTTCTATTATCCGTCGGCATTCTCTTGGTGCATCGAAGCCGCGAGTTCTCTTTCTGATTTGGCCTGCGTTCCGCGTGTATCTCGGATTGTTGATTATGAGATTGATATCTGCCAATAGAGACTCTTTAGACAATCGCTCTTGTTCGAGGACTACAGCAATTCCCAATGACCGTGCGCTGTCCGCATTGGCCATTTGCTCAGTTTGGAAGGGAGTAGGAATAATCAGTAGTGGTTTGCCGGTTATCATAGCCTTGAGAATTGTGCTGTGGCCTGCTCTAGAAATGACCATGTCGCAAGTTTGCAGCATCTCATCCTGATTGTCCATCCATTCGAAGACTTGTGCATGGCCGAGGCGTGTAGGTCTGTTCGCACCCGATGGATTTCCACAACTCGCCACAACGTTGAGCTTCTCCGGTAGTTCAGCGAGAATGGGAAGAAGCTTCCGCACCAATGGCTCCCTCTCATGCTCAGGGCCACTTATTGCGGCGTAGATTAGTGGCTTATGTGATTCAAGGACACGTTGGAAAACAGTATCCATGACTCGGGTGGAGCGAACGCCTGTATCCAAGAGTGGGCCCACAAATCGCACTTTATGAGCATGCCTTTTCGGGAATATGAGATTACGCTTTGATATTGTCAGTGGAGGGGGAAAATCCGGCACCAGAAGTATCCGGCTTAGACACCAAAGCTCGCTGATCAATATGCCAAAAAATGTCCACCCAAGCCTAGCAATGAGCAGGAAGATTCGATCTAGTATCCCGCGCTTGGGATATTTGTTGCCGTGGATCAGATTAATCCTGTATTGATTGAGTATAGTTGCGACAGGCTTACCGAGAAGTCGAGCCGCCAATAGCGAAGAAAGTCGAGAGTCAACCAATACGACATCTGGGTCATATCGCTTTACGTTTCTAATCTCCACAATGAGTTGTTGCAGGAAACGGCGTATCCCTAAGGACAAACCACTCTTCGTTGACGTTGCCTTCAAATCGACACTGCCGTCCGGTCTGACTTGATAAGAGATTGGGATCGAGTATACTGTGTTTAGTTTCGCTCTGCGGGCATATTCCAACCCATCGAGGTAGGTTGAAAACAGCACATCCGCGCCATGGGTCGCAAGTTCGTGTGCCACAACATGACATCTAACGATGTGACCCAGACCAACTCCATTGGCAGCTATGTAGACTTTCATTGTGGCGCCCATTCACAGTCATGTTCGTATCTGGCTTGCCGCGAAACGCGGTCTGTGGCTTCCGAATGTACATCGAAATATGTGTATCTGAAACAGGGCGGTCAACCCTCGAGCAACTTCTCTTTGATAACTCCACTCGGATCAGATTCCTCGAAGATCTGTGCCTCAAACACTTTCACGGCGATATCGGTGAGGAGCCATGAATCAGGTGGAAGCCCAGCTTTCAGGCAACAGTTAGTTAGGAATTCCGAGGCATCCCATTCCCATTCTGTTGCGACTTGGGGTAGAAGGAGGCCGGAAGTCCCTCTTCCCTCTATTATCAGGCCGTGGCGGCCAACCTCAATCAGTTCCGGAAGCGTCCTACGATCCTTTACTCTGAGATCTGATGGTGGAGTGAGAACCGTTACTTCCACTACGATGGACTCTTCGAGTTCGTCGTGCGAGACTGGGGGAAATCTGGGGTCGTCTACGGCTGCGTAGATCGCGGCCTTGAGAGTCGCATCGGCCAACGGTTCGCTGGGGTAGGGAAAGCCTATACATCCACGCAGTTCATGCTTGGGTTTGATTGAATTTAGTGTAACGAATACTCCTGACTTTCTCAACAGTTTCTGGGAGACGCTGGCAGGAACCTTACTTATCTCACTAGTTTGTAGGTAGCTCTTGATTGCCTGGCGCGCTAACTGTACTAGTGCCGTTCCCTCTTCCAGACTGAGATGTGCGTCCGATGGCGGTTCTTGTTTGGGTACTTCTTTTGCTGTCAATGATCTCTCTCGCCCTCTCAAGCGTTTGCTCTATTCTCTTCCAGTGGCTTCCCTGCCAGTATACCTTAGCACAGTTCGGATTAGTGCAGACCCAGAAACTCTGGTACACTTTAAACGTTGTTGGAGGAACTGAAGCCTCCACATCTTTCTTCAGAACCTCGCGTATGCTCGATCCACACATCGGGCACTTGGAAGTAGCTGTGTCAATATCGAGATTCAGATCATATCGCTCCGCGAGACCAGCCAATCTCTCAGCCTCGGTGCGCCCTTGAACAAGGAATGAATCGATTCCCTTCGAGATCGCGTTCCGGTAGAGTTCTTCGTCCGAGGTCAGTAGAATGAAGGATTCACGTTTTGCCAGTGCGAGTAAGTCGTGGTCTGGGCTGTCGTTTAGGTATGTGGCTTCGTATCCGATCATTCGAAGCCATCTGGTAAGTTTCCCCAACATCCCGTCTAAGAGGAAACGCATGTCCTATCGCTCTTCGTTACTTTCCCTACTGGCTGACCGACGATCCGTCCTCTCTCAGCTACCAGAACTCCGTTGACGATCGTGTAGGCGGCCGCGCCTGTACACCGCATTCCCTTGAAGGGCGAGTACTTCGCTTTGCTCAGGAACTTCTCCGGTTCAATCTTGAGCTTGACCTTTGGGTCTACGAGTACGATGTCCGCGTCAAAGCCCTCCTTCAATCTACCCTTCTTTGTCAGACCGAAGATCTTAGCCGGAAGAGTAGCCGTCGCGTCGGCAAGCCTGCGCAGCGTGATTCTTCGCTTTACGACTTGGGTGAACAGGACTGGCAGAGAGGTCTCCAGTCCTGGTACCCCTGATGCCGCTTCCCAAGCGTTCTGTTTAATCTTCTCATCGAGCGTGTGCGGCGCGTGATCACTGGCAAGAATGTCAACTTGACCGCTACCGAATTGCCGCCATAACCCTCGCCTATCTTGCTCGCTTCTTATTGGTGGAACGCAGACGGCCAAAGTTCCCTCGGTCTTGAAGACTCTTTGATTCAGAAGCAGATGGTGAGCAGTCGCTTCGCATGTCACATTGCGGTTTCGTCTTACAAGCCTCACAGATTCGGGGATTGTAATGTGACATACATGAAGTCGTGCGCCGGCCTTTGCGCCCAAGCTAAGGATTCTACGGACGGCTGAGACTTCAATTTCGGGGGAATGTGCCTTCAGGAAATCTCCAATAGATGTTCTTCCTTCGGCTATGCTTTGATGTTGAATCTTGCGCATTTCGGTCCCGCTCTCAGCATGCACGGTCACAAGCGCATTGTGCTCCTTTGCAAGTCGTAAGGCGTTGCTTAACTTCTCTTCGTCGCTTGAGTCGAAGGTTTCCAGAGCCCTGTTCAGATACAGTTTGAACGCGATTGCGCCGCGTTCAACCATCCGTCCCAATTCATCAGCGTCCTCTGTCAAGCCACCTTGGAATGCAACATTCGAATACAACCTCCCTTGAGCGCTCGACATCTTCTCTCCCAAGTTTGCGTCGGTGACGGTTGGAGGGCGAGTGTTGGGCATATCAAAAACCGTGGTAAAGCCGCCAATTGCTGCTGCCTGCGTTCCAGTCTCAAATGTCTCCTTGTAGGAGAGCTGCAGATCTCGGAGGTGTACGTGGGCGTCTATCATCCCTGGTAGGGCGATCAGTCCCTTCGCGTTGATCTTCAAGTCCGGCTTCTGGACGGGTTGACGTTTCGATATTTCTGCGATTACCCCATCTTCTACTTGTAGATTGGCTGACGTCAGATTACTGCCCACGAGAATCCTGGCAGATTCGATTAGAAGTGAAGCCAATTCTTGCCCTGCACCGATAGCTACCAAACCATACTAGTTAGCCGGTTGGCTGGCCTGTTCACTCTTCGTCTTTCTCCTCGAATTCTGAGGAGCAGTCTTCGCAAAAGAATTGACCGTCATGAGATTTCAATTCCTCAGCCCAAGACCCGCACTGATCACAATACCCAGAAAGCGGAGCAGCTTCTTTGACTCTCTGTACGGGTGCGATCTGAGATTTCTCAGAAATAATATCAATGAGCGCCGGGGTGATGTCCACGATGTCGTTGCTTGTTATGATGCCCTTCACTTTTCCGCCTTGGACGACAACCAGTCGACGTATCTGGAGTTCTCGCATTCTCTTCGCAGCGTCAGTTATGTTCGCTGATGCGTCAACGGTGGAGGGAGGTTTGGTCATCGACTTGCCCGCCTGAACCTTGCTGGGAAGTAGATCGAATGCTGAAACCCTTCTTACCACGTCTCGTTCCGTTATGAGGCCGAGTGGCTTTCCCGATTTGTCAACGACGATAACGCATCCGATCTCATGTTTCTTCATGAGTTTCGCAGCGGCAAGTACTGTGTCGTTTTCATGAATCGTAACGACAGGGCTTGACATTACGTCTTCTACTTTGACTTCGGGTGTGCTCGCCTTGGTGGACAACGACTTTCCTAACTGACTCACTTGCTAGCCCTTAAGGACTTTGCGGGAGGCACAGTCTCAATCTGGGACAAGCAACTGTTATCTAGCGAAGTAATCTATTCAGCGCCGAACCGTATGATGCAATGGACAGTGAACTTGATTGAGTAACCCACAAGCCCAACCACAAACTCAGACTCAGGGAAGAATCAAGCCAGCTTCAGTAGTCTACTGGTTGCGTTTCTTTCTCGCTATTTGCGCAGGATTCGCCAACCAACTGCTAGGCATCAGTCAAGCTAACCTTGGTGATCTTTCTCTAGTCGCTGGAATCGGTCTTGGCGTTGCCTTCTACGCAATGTCGATCCTGATTGTGCGACACGTGCTTCGATACGGGGAAGCGGAACTGAAGGGCAAGAATAGGTACATAACTCTGGGTGGCGGCACGTTCATAGTTGTCTGGGTCATGGTTGCAGTTCTGATGAACACGGTCTGGTAGTTAGCGTTTCTTTTCGTTCTTCTTTTCCACGTTCGGCTCTTCTGTTATGTCCGAGCGTTCCATTTTCCTTACGAAGCCTTCAAGCGCCTGAAAATAGCCTCGATCATAATCAGTATGCAACCCATTCATGGTCTGAGCTGAGAATTCTCTTCGAAGCGTTCTAAGTTTCGTAGGCGTCTTCTCGATCTTGGCTAGGTAGAGGTATTTGTCATCGTTTGACTTGGCCGTCAATAGCAGGCCCTCCAGAGCTTTCATGTATCCACGGGCGATTTCGGTTGCCGGAATTACTGCTCGAACTGAGTCCAGCTCCTTCTCGGCGTCGCTAAGGCGCCGTTCGATAACGGCCCGAAAGAATTTGTCACCGTCAACAATCTGTGGCTTCGGAGTGGGCTTGGCGGGTTTACCGGCGCCTTTTGATTTCGTCTTCTTCCGTGATATCTTTGATACCTTCATCGGTTATCTTGAATATGCGTTCTCCTTCAGGTAGATAAGGACTTGAGACAAGTCTACATATCCTCACTGGGCCACCGGCTGTGCGTCTCAAGAAGACTCTGGTGTGACTCGTGTGCGAGACTATATGTCCACCAACAGCCTCAACAGCCATCGCGAAGAACTGATCTGGCTTGGACATGACTTGGTTGGTTACTACGGCGCAAGCGTTGAACGCGCGTGAAAGTCTCACCAGGCGGTGAAGGTGACTGTTCAGTTTCTGTTGTCGCTCGGCCAACATCTCACGTCCCAAGTATTCGCTTCTAAAGTGCGCGGTAAGTGAATCGAGTATGATGAGCTTCACCTTATTCTCCTGAATAACCTTATCCGCTTTCTCCAGCACGAGTATTTGATGATCAGAGTTGAAGGCTTCTGAGTAGATTATGTTCTTCGCAGTTTGCGAAGGATCTAAGCCAAGGGCACTTGCCATTCGAACTATCCATTCAGGGCGGAAGGTGTTCTCCGTATCGATGTATAGCGCTGAACCGTTCAAGCCGCCTTTTTCTTCCGGTAATTGGACGTTGACTGCGAGTTGGTGGCATAGGATGCTTTTTCCCACTCCATATTCCCCGTAGAACTCTGTTATTGTCTGGGTCTCGAGTCCACCGCCCAATAATTCGTTGAGTTGTTTACTGCCGGTGGAGAGGCGTTTGACGTTCTGCCTCATCTTGATGAGTTCATCTGCTCGAATGAAGCTTAGGGCGAGGCTGTCTCTGGCTTCTGCAACCACCTTGGCCGCTTGTTTCTCGCCTACTCCAACCTGAGTTAGCTCTCTGATTGTTGCTGTTGCGAGGGACTCGACTGTATGAAAACCCATCTCTTTGAGTTTCTCAGCTGTTGCGGGTCCAATGCCCGGTATGTCTTCTATAAACTCGTATTTCCTACGTTTCTCCGTAGTCTCTGCGGGCTTTTCCTCAGGGGAGGATTCCTCAGCTTCCTCTTCCAAGACTTGGCTCGATGCTGACATTAGCACTCTGCTTATTTCAACATTGGCTACCTTTCTTACTGGTCACAGGTCGATTTGATCAGGAGAGTAGCATGAAAGTACAAACGAAGCACTCGTCCCCATCCACTCATATGGCAGAGGTTTCATGATGCCTCTATCAGTAAAGCTGAATCCCGCAATCTCAGAGGCAGCGGAAGTGCTGGAGAAAGCGGTTCGATCAAGGAGGCTCGTTGTGGCTGTGGGTGACTGTCGAGTGGACTATGAAGGGAGAGCATCATCAACTCTCGATTGGGGTGACCGCGTTACGATGATAAAGCAAGATGGGTCTGTCCTAGTGCACAGGCCAGTGGGCTATGAGCCTGTGAATTGGCAACCTGCAAGATGTCTAGTCAAAGTCTCGATTGAAGATCCCGGGGCTCTCGTAATTACTGCTTCTCGAGATCAACCCAGAGAGACAATATCGATTGAGTTCCGGGAAATCACATTGTTGGCAACTGGCTTTCTGCACGATTCTGGCGAATTCGCACTTCACGTTACTGAGGAGCAGATGAAGCGAGCAATTCTGACTGCTCCTGAGCTGGTTGAGGAAGGCCTGAAGCCGCTTGAGGCTGAGAAGAGTCTAGGCGAAGCTGGTTTCACGGACATATACGCCGAAGACAATCGTGGTAATCTGGTGGTCGTCGAGATTAAGAGAAATGCAGCTACAAAGGACGCCGTGCTTCAATTACAGAGATACTTGGAGACGCTAAGAACCACAGTGGGCAGGCCGATCAGAGGTATCGTGGCTGCCCCTCAACTTCGAAAGGGCGCTCAGCCATTGCTGGATAGTCTTAAGCTCGAGTTTGTGATTGTGCCTCCTGAAAGGTGCTTCATGGTGCTGAAGAGTCGGAGAGACATGAAGCTGAGCTATTTCCTCACGTGACCTTTGAAATCGATGCCATGAGCCAGAACCCAGCAAGCTTATTTATCGTGAAGCGAAAGGTTGCGCAGCGATTCAGTGATATGCTTGGAGCCCTCCAGAAAACCGCTCAACCTACTCGTGAAGAAGCTTAACGGAGAAGTGAACGTTAGACTCAAGAATGATGTCGAGTACCACGGCCGCATGATAGATGCCGACAGTCACATGAACATCATCCTTGAAGGCGCTACGGAGTTCCGCGGCAACTCTCCAACAGCCAACTACGGTAACCTCATCCTTCGTGGTAGCAATATTCTCTACATTTGTGTCGATGCGGGCAAGCAGAAGGCGTAAGCCGTACGCGGCTTTCGGTCTGCTCTGAACTAGCCACCTATCGGTTCCGCTTGGAATGAGTTCATCGATGGGTGCACCAGAGAATACCGAAGTCAACTCAACAATGCTAACTGAGCTTGCCACACGAATAATGGAACAAAGCTCCCTCGACCCGGACATTTTGAACAAACTGAAGCTGGAGTTCTGTCGAAAGCACGAACTAAGTTGGATGCCACGCAACTCCGACATTCTCAGTGTCCTCCCCGAGCCAGCGAAACAGAAACTCATGCCTAGTCTTCGACTGAAGAAAGTTCGAAGCATTTCAGGAGTGAACGTAATCGGTGTGATGAGCTCGCCGCGCGGATGCCCTCACGGCCGATGCGCGTTCTGCCCGATGGAGCAGGGATTCCCGATGAGCTACACTTCAGGGGAGCCGGCCGCTATGCGGGGGCTTCAGGCTGGATATGATCCTTTCAAGCAGATTACTGGTAGATTGAGTCAGCTTAAGGCGATTGGGCATGAGCCGTCTAAAGTGGAGTTGGTGATCCAAGGCGGAACTTTCCTCGCAGCTCCACTCGGGTACCAGGAATATTTTGTGAGACGTTGCCTGGATGCATTGAACGGAATCGAATCGCCTTCGCTTGATGAAGCCAAGAAGGCTGCGGAATCAAGTGAAGTTCGTAATGTTGGGCTTACGATCGAGACGAAACCTGATTGGTGCAAGATCCCGCATGTCGATCAGATGCTTAGGTTCGGTGCGACTCGGGTCGAGATTGGTGTTCAGGTCATTGATGACAAAGTGTACGCGTTGACTAATCGCGGCCACACGGTTGTGGATGTTGTTGAAGCGTTCCAGATAGCTAGGGACGCGGGCCTGAAGATTGTTGCTCACATGATGCCGGGTCTTCCCGGTTCTAACCATGAAAAGGACGTTGACTCTTTCAGAACGCTGTTTCAGGATTCACGCTTCTGCCCTGATATGTTGAAGATATACCCATGCCTAGTGATGGAGGGCACGGAACTGTATGAGTGGTGGAAGAGGGGATTCTACAAACCCATCGAGACAGAGGAAGCAGCAGAAATGATTGCGCAAATCAAGGAGTTTGTTCCGCCCTGGGTGCGAATAATGCGGGTTCACAGAGAATTTCCAGTTCAACTGATAATGGCTGGAGTCAAAAGCGGAAACCTGCGAGAACTCGCGCTCAAACGGCTCGCGGAACGCGGAAAGAAATGCCGCTGCATCCGATGCCGCGAAATAGGCCATCGCACTCTGAAAGAGAAGATCCAAGTTAACCCAGAACGTATCCAAACCCTGGTGCTCGAATACGCCGCCGCGGAAGGTAAGGAGCTCTTCATCTCCTCGGAGGAGCCCGAAATCGACGCACTAGTCGGCTACCTACGCCTGAGGCTTCCCTCACCAAAGGCACATAGACCAGAGGTTGATGAGTCAACAGCAATCGTACGCGAATTGCACGTCTACGGACCTGAGGTCCCAATTGGCCGGAGAGACCCTGACGCTTGGCAGCATACCGGGTTCGGTGGCAGACTCCTTTCGGAAGCAGAAGTCATGGCTAAAGATCGAGGCGCAAGAAAGATTATCATAACTAGCGCACTGGGAACGAAGAGATACTACAAACGGTCGGGTTACGATTATGTAGGGCCCTACATGGGCAAGCAATTGAACTGATCTTCCGCAGTCTACGAGGCAACTAATCTCTTAAGACTCACAGACTGTTCATTGTTAGAGCTTCAAGGTAGAGAGGCCATTGTCAGAAGAAGAGCTGTCAGGATACTCAGGTCTATCACGAGAGATGCTTGTCCGCGCTCGAGCCCGAATCGGAGAGAGAGTCCGCCTTAGACTGAAGCGAGGTTCCGCGGAAGAGGCTGTGGAAGGTCTTCTCATGCCGCGCTTCGAAACAGAGGTTGGGGATTATATTGTCGTGAAACTCAAGACAGGCTACAACGTGGGAGTCAAAATCGATTCATCAACCAAGATTGAGGTTCTTGGTAAGGGAGAGGAGCCGCACTTCACGCGGCCGCCTCTACCTCAACGTACACCAGGCCTTCCTAACGTTTCCATAATCAGCACCGGCGGCACAATAGCCAGCAAGGTCGATTATAGAACTGGAGCCGTAAAGCCAGCTCTCGATGCCGACGACCTGTATCACGTTGTGCCCGAATTGGCTCAAGTGGCCGAGGTCAAGGCGAAAGTCATGCTCGGCGTCTTCAGTGAGAATATTGGACCAGCGCATTGGACTAAGATAGCCGAATCGGTTGCCGACGAAATACGTAACGGAGCCAACGGCGTCGTCATAGCTCATGGAACCGATACGCTGGGTTACACGGCGGCGGCTCTCAGCTTCGCGCTGAAGGAATCGCCTGCACCCGTCGTGCTCGTGGGTTCACAGCGCTCCTCGGATCGTCCAAGTTCAGATGCCGCTACAAATCTGTTGGCATCGACCACGGTCGCTGGGCATGCACCATTTGCTGAAGTGGTGGTTGCGATGCACGACTGGATCTCAGACGAGAAAGTCGCCGTCCATAGAGGGACCAAAGTAAGGAAATGCCATACCAGCAGGAGGGATGCCTTCAGGAGCGTTAACGCCTCTCCCGTAGCATACTACGACATCACAAAACGCTCACTTCAAGTTGCCAGCGAACCGTACAACGAGAGGCATAACCGTAAGGACTGGACAGTCCGGTCACAGTTCGACCCGAACGTTCTTCTCGTGAAATTCCATCCGGGGCTCTCAGTCGGAGCAATTGATTGGGCGATTGCGAGTGGATACAAAGGCATCGTGCTGGAGGGGTCGGGACTGGGTCATGTGGGTGAAGCTCTCTACCCAGCACTAGAGAGAGCCGCCAAGGAAGGCATTGTGGTCGGCATGTGCTCCCAGTGCATTTGGGGGCGAGTGCACATGAACGTCTACTCAACCGGCAGAGATCTCCAAAGAATTGGCGTAATTCCGCTTGGCGATATGCTCTCTGAGACAGCGCTCACGAAGATGATGTGGGCCTTCGGGCAGGAGAAGGATCCTGAGAAGGTCAAGAAGCTCATGCTCGCTAATATCGCAAACGAATTCTCAGACAGGCGGAGTCTCGAAGAGGCGGTGCAATATTGAGCTCGAACTCAAGTGCGTCGGTCGAGGTCAAAGTCGGGTTAGAAATCCACAGGCAATTGGATACAAGGCACAAACTATTCTGCGCCTGCCCAACCGATTTCGCTGAATCCGAACCTGAACAGAAGTTTCTCCGACGGCTCCGGCCGACGCAAAGTGAACTCGGCCAGGTAGACCAAGCTGCAATGTTCGAATTTCACCGTGGCAGGAGCATCCTGTACGAGTCTGATCACCAGACTTCGTGTCTCGTGGAAATGGATGAGGAGCCTCCTGGCAGATTGGACAGAGAAGCCGTCGAGACTTGTCTGACGGCGGCATTGCTGGTGAACGCTAAGCCTGTTGACGAGGTTCACGTCATGAGGAAAATTGTGATAGATGGTTCAAACACCACGGGCTTCCAACGCACTTCGGTCGTTGCGCTTGATGGGACACTGACAGTACAGGACAAGCTCGTTCCGATTACACAGATCTCGCTTGAAGAAGATGCGGCACGAAAGGCTGGTCAGTCAAGGGATGTGACGAGTTACAGGATTGATCGGCTTGGCGTGCCTCTAATAGAGGTCACAACTGGCCCAGTCTTGACTTCTCCGGAGGAGGTGGAGAGAGTTGCTCTCGCGATAGGCACTATTCTGAGGGCTACGCGAAAGGTCAAACGCGGGCTGGGAAGCATTCGACAGGATGTGAACATCTCGATTCCGGGCGGCGCCTTGATTGAGATTAAGGGCGTTCAGGAGCTCGAACTCCTGGGGAAGGCTGTAGAGTTAGAGGTTCAACGACAACAGGCTTTACTCGAAATACGGGATGAATTGAAACGGCGACAGGCAACCGCAGACTCAATGCACCGCAACTACGTTGACCTCTCCGGAATCTTCGCTCAAACAAAGGCAAGAGTGATCAAGGAAGCCTTAGCCAGGCAGGGTATCGTATTGGGCGTAGGTCTGCCTAAACTTGCCGGCCTTCTCGGTAAGGAGCTTGGACCGGACGTGCGATTCGGCACAGAACTGTCCAACCACGCCACCTTCTGGGCGGGTATCGGCGGTATCTTTCACTCAGATGAATTGCCAGCTTATGGTGTTACCGCTGAGGAAGTTCAGGCGGCAAGGGAGCAACTGAAAG
>Ga0315268_10004840_pt1 | contig 14537 bp, 14 predicted proteins | sample C1_top_MG_FD_204535 | JGI IMG/M metagenome (GOLD analysis project Ga0315268, IMG submission 204535) | Sediment microbial communities from Yellowstone Lake, YNP, Wyoming, USA - C1_top | ecosystem: Environmental > Aquatic > Freshwater > Lake > Sediment | place: USA: Wyoming | collected 2017-08-01
CGAGAAGCCGCTCACCACGGTCGGCTGGAAAGGCCTGATCAACGATCCGCATCTCGACGGCAGCTTCCGCATCAACGAGGGTCTGCGCCTGGCGCGTCAACTGCTGTACGAGCTCAACGAGCTGGGCCTGCCCTGCGCCACCGAATTCCTCGACGCCATCACGCCGCAATATACCGCCGACCTGATCAGTTGGGGCGCCATCGGTGCCCGTACCACCGAGTCGCAGGTGCACCGGGAACTGGCCTCGGGCCTGTCGTGCCCGGTCGGCTTCAAGAACGGCACCGACGGCAACGTCAAGATCGCCGTCGATGCGATCCGCGCCGCCGCCAGCCCGCATCATTTCCTCTCGGTGACCAAGGCCGGCCATTCGGCCATCGTGTCCACCAACGGCAATGAGGATTGCCACGTCATCCTGCGCGGCGGCAAAACGCCCAACTACGACGCCGCCAGCGTCGATGCCGCCTGCAAGGAGCTGGGTGCGGCCGGCCTCGCGGCGCGGGTGATGATCGATTGCTCGCACGCCAATTGCAGCAAGCAGTACCAGCGCCAGCTGGACGTGGCGCGCGAGATCGGCGAGCAGATCGCCGCCGGCGACGACCGCATTTTCGGCGTCATGGTCGAGTCCCACCTCCAGCCGGGGCGCCAGGATCTGCTGCCGGGCAACCCGCTCGAATACGGGGTCTCGATCACCGATGCCTGCCTGGGCTGGGAGGACAGCCTCTCCGTGCTCGACATCCTGGCCGATGCCGTGCGCCGACGTCGCCTGTCACTGGCCGCACAGTAGGCGCGGCGGGAGGCGCCCGGCCTGAGCCGACGATGACGCGCAGAGTTTTTTTCGCCCTGCTCGTGGCGACGCTGCTGTTCCGCCTCTGGCTCGCAGCGGCGGTGCCGATCACCGGCGACGAGGCCTATTTCATCTGGTGGGGGAAGATCCCCGACTGGGGCTTCTACGACCACCCGCCGATGGTCGGATGGTGGCTCGCGGCACTGCTCCAGGTCTCCGACGCGTCGTGGTGGCTGCGCCTGCCGGCGCTCCTGCTGCCGGGCGTGCTGGCGTTGGCCACTGCCCGCTTCCTGCGCCGGCACGGCGAGGACATCGCGTGGACGGCGGCGGCGCTGGTGTTGCTGAGCCCGCTCGATCTCTGGAACGTGTTCATCACCACCGACACGCCGCTGGTCTATTTCTCGTTTTTCTCGGCGCTGGCCTTCCTGCGCGCGGCTCGCGACGACGACTGGCGCTTCTATCTGCTCTCAGGCCTGCTGCTCTCGGGCGCGGTGCTGTCCAAGTATTTCGTTGCGCTGCTGGGTTTTGCCTACCTGCTGCACGTGCTCGTTTCGCCCAACAGGAAGAAGTGGCTGGGCCTCCTGCTCTGCTACGGCACCACCGTGCCGGCGCTCGCCCTGATGGCCTGGTGGAATGCCGGCCACTGCTGGGCCAACGTTATGTTCAACTTCTACAACCGCAACAGCGACGCCGCCTGGTCGTGGCAGACGCCACTGCTCTACGCGGTGACCCTGCTCTATGTCTTGACGCCGCCTGGGGTCTGGCTGCTCTGGCGCCGGCGCGGTGCGCTCCTGGCCCAGTGGCGCGAGGCCGAGACGCGCGCCCTGCTGCTGACATGGGGAGCGCCGCTGGCGCTGTTCGCCTTGCTCTCCCTGGTGAAGGAGATCGGCCTGCACTGGGTGCTGTCCTTCCTGCCCCTGGTTTTCATCGCCCTGACGCTGGCGCTCGAGGCCGGCGCGCGCCAGCGCCTGGTGCGATGGTTCGTGGCCTTCGCCGCGCTGCACGTCGCCCTGATCGTGGCGGTCTCGCAGTTGCCGCTCGAGGTCTGGCGGCATACCCGGATCTATGACAGCATCGTGCTGACTTTCGACGCGCAGCAGTTGATCGACCGCCTGAAGCCCTATGAGGCGGACTACGTCTTCGCCAGCGACGGCTACTCCAATGCGGCGACCCTGGGTTACGACGCCCAGCGCTATTTCCTGGTGTTCGGCGAGGGCTCCAGCCACGCCCGGCAGGACGACATCCTCACCGATTTTCGCGCGGAGGACGGCAGGAATATCCTGATTCTGAGGAAGAGCCGGCCGGCAGCGGGCGAGTACGCGCCCTATTTCCGCGAGGTCGAGATCCGGCAGATCGAACTGCGCGGTGCGCGCTTCACCGTGGTGCTCGGCCGTGGCTTCGACTATCGGTCTTATCGCGACAGGGTGCTGGCCCAGGTGCGGAAAAAGTACTACGCCATCCCGCGCTGGCTGCCGCAGCGCAGTTGCTATTTCTGCGAGCGTTATTTTCCCGGCACGCCCTGCGTCAGCGCATGAAGGATCTGGTTCGCCTGCTCCGTCCCCACCAGTGGCTGAAGAATGGCTTCGTCTTCATCGGCCTGCTGTTCGGCACCGCCTGGAACGATGCTGCCAAGCTCACCGGCGCGCTGTTCGCCTTTGCCGCCTTCTGCCTGCTGGCGTCCGGCGTCTACGTGATGAACGACCTGGTCGACCGGGAGCAGGATCGGCGCCACCCGGTGAAGCGCCACCGTCCGCTGGCGAGCGGCTCGGTCGGTGTGGCCCCGGCGCTGGCGCTCATGGCCGCCTGCCTGGCCGGTGGCTTTGCCCTGGTGATGGCGAGCGGCAACCGGGCACCCTGGCTGTTCTTCGCCTATGTCGGGATCAATGTCGCCTACACGCTGGGGCTGAAGCACGTCGTGGTGCTCGACGTGCTTCTGATCGCCGCGGGCTTCATGCTGCGTCTCCTGGCCGGCACCCTGGGCCTGGGCATCGCGCCTTCGCAATGGCTGCTGTTGTGCGGGCTGATGCTGACCCTGTTCCTGGGCTTCGCCAAGCGCCGCGCCGAGATGAACGCCCTGGCCGGACAGGGCGCCGGGCACCGCCGGGTGCTGGAGCACTACACGCCGGCGCTGCTCGACCAGATGATGACCGTGGCGACGGCCGGCACCATCATCTCCTACGGTCTCTATACCGTCAGTCCCGAGACGGTGGCGGTGCACGGCACGAAGGCGCTGATCAGTACCGTGCCCTTCGTGCTCTACGGCATGTTCCGCTATCTGTACCTGTTGCATCGGCGGAGCGGCGGCGGCGATCCGGCGCTGCAGCTACTCACCGACTGGCACCTGCTGGCGGCGCTGGCCGGCTGGCTGGCGCTGGTGGTCTTTCTGCTCTGGCCGGGACCGCTATGAGCCGGCCAGCCAGACGGCGAGCTCCACCTGCACCCGTTCGTCCGGGTTGGCGAGCCAGATCTGCCCTTCCTGCACGGTGCAATGCAATTGCCGGCTGTGCGGCGCCAGTCCTGCCAGCGCCCGGCTCGACGCTTGCGACACATTGAACACGGCGAGATTCTCGATCCGCCTGAGCTTGGCGGCGCACTGCTGCCACCACAGCTCGGCGGCACGTCCGCCGTAGGCGTAGATGAGCACCTGCCGGGCGCGACCGCAGGCCTTGCGGATGCTCCGCTCGTCCGGGAGGCCCACGTCTATCCACAACTCGATGGCGCCGGTCAGGTCTCTTTGCCAGAGATCGGGCTCGTCGTCGGCGGAAAGCCCGTTGGCGAAGGACAATGCCTCGCCGGCGTGGCGCGCGAAGGCCAGCAGGCGCACCATCATGCGCTCGTCGGTCTCGGACGGATGGCGGGCGAGAGTGAGCGCATGGTCATGGTAGTAGTTGCGGTCGATGTCGGCGATTTGCAGCCCGACTTTGAAGATGGTCGCCTTGATGGCCATAGGATGGGGTTGCGAGTTGTTTCCAGACCAGGAGTCGGAGATACTTCGGTATCCTATCACCGCTGCGCGGCACAAGTGCCCTGGGTTGTCCCCGGAACATCCCGGGGGCAAAACGGGCACTAGCATCCGGCTGGAAACGGACTCAGGGAATAAAGACGATGGACGGAATGGATAACAGCCTGATCGAGATGGACGACCTCCATTTCTCCTACGGCGATCGCGAGATACTCAAGGGCATCAAGCTCCGGGTGGCGCGCGGCAGCATCGTCGCCATCCTGGGCGCGAGCGGCTGCGGCAAGTCGACACTGCTGCACCTGATCGGCGGCCAGCTCAAGCCCGCGCGTGGTCAGGTCAGGGTCGCAGGTGAAGTGGTGCATGAGCTCGACGACAGGGGCCTCTACCAGCTACGCAAGAAGATGGGCATGATGTTCCAGGTGGGCGGACTGTTTACCGACATGTCGGTCTATGACAATCTGGCCTTTCCGCTGCGTGAGAACACCGACCTGCCGGAGCCCCTGATCCATGACCTGGTGCTGATGAAATTGCACGCGGTCGGCCTGCGCGGCGCCCATCGGATGATGCCCAACGACCTCTCGGGCGGCATGGCGCGGCGTGTGGCGCTGGCCCGCGCCATCGTGCTCGATCCGTTGCTGATCATGTACGACGAGCCGTTTGCCGGCCTCGACCCGATCTCCCTCAACGTCATCAGCAACCTGATCCGGCGGCTGAACGACGCGCTCGGCGTGACTTCGGTGGTGGTGACCTACGACGTCTCGGAGTCGCTCAAGGTGGTGGACTACGTGGTCTTCATCAACAACGGCGTGATCGTCGCCGAGGGTCCGACCGCCGACATGAAGGCCACCGACAACCCCTTCGTGCGCCAGTTTCTGGACGGAAAAACGGACGGCCCGATCGCCTTCCAGTATCCGCACAAACCCTTCGAGACCGAACTGGGACTTCAGAAAACCGCTTGATAAGTCCGCAGTGACGAAATCGCGCCTCCCTCAGGCGTTCTTGTCTTTCTGCCAGAGCACGTCGCCGCGCCCGGCCTCACGATTCAGGTGACGGGCGAGCACGAACAGGAGGTCCGAGAGGCGGTTCAGATATTGACGGCCGGTTGCCGAGACCTTCTCGTTCTGCGCCAGCGCCACCACCGCGCGCTCGGCGCGGCGGCAGACGGTGCGGGCGAGATGGGTCAGGGCCGCGGCGCGGCTGCCGCCGGGCAGGATGAACTCCTTGAGCGGTGAAAGCATTGCGTTGTAGCGGTCGATGGCCGCCTCCAGCCGTGCCGGGCCGCCCCCGGCCAGCAACGCGGCGCCGGGAATCGACAGCTCGCCGCCCAGATCGAACAGGTCGTGCTGCATGTCGGTGAACAGTGCCCGGACGTCCGCCGGCAGCTCTTCACAAAGCAGCAGGCCGATCACCGAATTGGTCTCGTCGATGTCGCCCAGCGCAGCGACGCGCAGGCTGTCCTTGCCGGTGCGCGAGCCGTCGCCCAGGCCGGTCGTGCCCTCGTCGCCGGTGCGGGTGTAGATCTTGGTGAGTCGATGTCCCATGCTATTCCCCGGCGCCCGGAGTGCGGTCGAGGCGATACAGGACGAAGATCAGCACCAGCGTCGCGATCACCATCAGGTGCGGGCCGAACAGCCAGAACAACAGCGGTATGGTGAAGTAGTAGGCGCGCATGCCGTTGCTGTAGTAATGCGCCGCCCGGTTGAGGAAACCGGTGACGAAGCGCGGCGTGATCACCGGGTGCTTGAGATCGGCGGGCACGTTGAGCAGGTAGCCGGCATGATGGAAGCTGCGTGCGGCCAGGGTGAGGGAAAAGAAGGCCACGCACTGGTCGATGATCATGATCACCAGCTTGAACATCCACAGCGACGGATCGACCACGCCGACGATGTTGAGCGAATGCAGTCCGTGCTCGACGTCGCTGCCGTGCCCGGACAGGCTGATCGTGCCGATGATCAGCAGTATGGAGGTGGAGGCGAGAAACACCGCCACCATGGTGGAATTGCGCAGCGTCTGCACCGCCAGGATGTCGCGCTTGTCGCGCATCACGCTCTCCACCCAAAGGCGGCGGGCCTCGGCGTTGAGCGCCTGGATGGTGTAGTGCGGGTCGCGGTGCCGCCCCGGCGCCATGCGCCAGCGCAGGTAGGCGTAATAACTGACGATCATGCCGGCGCTGAGCACGAAGCCCAGCATGTCGTTGTCGTGGATGTTCAGGAACGAGGGCATGGGCGGGCCTACTGGGAGAGAGGGGGAGCGGGGGCGTAACCGTGCTGGATACCGGCGTCGATTTTACTCCAGTTCGCGCAGGCGGCCGTGCCGCTCAAGAGGGGCCGCGTCTCAATCGTCATGGCCGCGGGTAGCGAAGCGCAGCAGCAGGCTATCCACCGCGGCGCGATCGGTGGGGAAAATGTTTTCCCGGCCGATCGCCGCGCACAACCCGGTCCGCTCCATCACTTCCATCACCTGCCTCTTGACCGAGCTCATCGCGAACACGATGCCGTTTTGTCGCAGCCGTTCGGCGACGGTGCTCAAGAGTTCGGCACCGGAGGCATCGAGGCCGTTGATGCTGCCCGCGACCAGGAGCAGGACGCGCATGCCGGGCTTTGCGTGTTCCAGTTCAAGGATGGCTTCCTCCAGGTAGGCGGCATTGACGAAGTTCAGCGAGGCGTCGAAGCGCAGCGCGCCGATGGCGGGGGCGAGCGGCGCCAAGCCGTGCAGTTGCGCATCGCGCAGCGTGCCGTCGGGGTGCAGGCCGACCACCATCACCCGCGGTTTGGTGCCGCGATACAGGAACAGCGACAGCGACAGCAGGATGCCGGTGAGGATGCCGTTCTGGATGTTGGGCGCGAAGCCCAGCGTCGCGAGGAAGGTGACGGCGGCGGCGATGCCGTCGTCGCGGCTGGCCCGCCAGGCGTTCCGCAGGCTGCGCAGATTGATCAGGCCGAACACCGCCAGCATGATGATCGCGGCCAGAACCGATTTTGGCAGGTGGTAGAGCAGCGGCGTGAAGAACAGCAGCGTCAGCAGCACGAAAGCGGCACTGACCAGCGAGGACACGCCGGTCAGTGCCTTGGTCGAGAGGTTCAGCGCCGAGCGCGAGAAGGAGCCGCTGACCGGGAGCGAGTGGCACAGAGCCGAGGCGATCTTCGCCAGGCCCTGCCCGACCAGTTCCTGGTTCTCGTCCCAGTTGGATTTGGTCTTCATGGCGATCACCTTGCAGCTCGACATCGCCTCCATGAAACTGATCAGGGCGAGCACGAATCCGGCCGGCAGCAGGGCGACCACCGATTGCAGGCTGAATCCGGGCAGCGACAGGCTGGGCAGGCCGCGGGGAATCTCGCCGACCACCCGGCCGCCGTGGCCAGCGAAGTCGATCGCGTAGCTGACCCAGGTCAGGAACGCCACGGTGATCAGCACGCCGGGCAGCTTCGGCGCGAAGCGCCGGAACAGGAGCAGCATGACCAGCGCCGCGCTGCCCAGCGCGAGAGAATGCAGGTGCAGGTCGTCCATGCGCGTCAGTACGTCCCAGGTGTCGAGCAAGAGATGCTTCGACTGCCGGGTGGAAATGCCGACCAGCGCCGGGAACTGCGACAGCGAGATGATGATCGCCGCGGCGTTGATGAAGCCCATCAACACCGGCTGAGACAGGAAATTGAGCAGCATGCCCATGCGCGCCAGGCCGAACAGCACCTGGAATATCCCGGATACCAGGGCGAGCAGGACGACGTAGTCGTAGAAGGCGTTGCTGCCCAGCGGTGCCAGGGCGGAGACGCTGGCGGCGGTGAGCAGCGAGGTCATCGCCACCGGGCCGGTGGACAACTGCGCGGAAGAACCGAACAAGGCCCCGATCACCGTCGGGATCAGCGCCGCGTACAAACCGTAGTAGGCCGGTACCCCGGCCAGTTGGGCATAGGCCAGGGACTGTGGAATCGCCAAGAGCGACACCGTGATCCCGGCGATCAGGTCGGCGCGCAGCGTCTGGCCATCGAGCTGCGGCCACCAGCGCAGGAAGGGCAGGAGACGATACAGGGTGGCGTTGCTGATGCGCATCGGAGGCGTCCGCCGGTTTGTTGAGCATGATGTTAGCAAATACCTACCCATGTCATGCGTAGGGTTTCGATGTCGCCATGAGCCTGGTTTATCATCGCCTCAATTAAATTTAGCACCGGCGACCGCCCGCCTCGCTATGCTGGCAGACCGGGATGGAAGCGGAAGCAGCGGAGGTGAAAGCGTGAGCCAGCACCTGAGTCTGTCGCGCGCTGCGCAACTCATCGGCGTCAGCCGCGGCGCGTTGCAAAAAAGGATACGCGAGGGCGGATTGCTCGCGCACGATGGCATGGTTGCCGCCGCCGATCTGCTGCGCGCCTATCCGGATTTCAATCTGGAGGACAGCGGGGCGCTCGAGCGCGTCCTCAAGATCAAGGAGAAATCCTTCGGCCGGCGCGTGATGGAGCGCGTCCTGCCCAGTTCCGAGGTGCTCGCCCAGCGCCTGTTCGCGCAGAGCCAGGAACTGGGCGATCTGCGCCGCCACCTGGCGCGCTATCACGAGTTGGTGCTGGCGCTGCAGGCGCGTATTGAGCAAGCATCGGCGCAAGGACAGACGGCGCGCGCCTGGGCCGAACTGGGCGGGATGCTGGAGCAGGGCTTGGCCGCCGTGCTCGCCTTAGCCGAACCGCCCGATGCGCTCGGGCTCATGGATGATATGCTGAGAGTCATGTCCGCACACGTCACCGTCCGCCCCAGCGGGCGACAATTCCTGGTCGAGGGTCACGACACGCTGCTCAAGGCCGGCATCGGCGCCGGCCTGACCCTCAACTACGGCTGCGGCAATGGCAACTGCGGCCTGTGCAAGGCGCGCGTGGTCTCCGGAGAGGTGCGCCGGGTGCAGCACTGCGACTACGTCCTGTCCGAGGCCGAGCGGCTGCAGGGCTATGTGCTGCTCTGCGCCCACACCGCGGTCAGCGATGTCGTGCTCGAAGCGCTCGAAGCCCGCAGCTCCGCCGACATCCCGGAGCAACGGATCGTCGCCCGGGTGAACAGCGTCGCGCCGGTCAACGCCCATGCCGCCGACACCCTGCTGTTGCACGTGCAGACCCCGCGCAGTAACCGCCTGCGCTTCCTCGCCGGACAGAGCGTCACGCTCGGGCTGGCCGGGGACGGCGATGACTGCAGCGCCACCTATCCGGTGGCGAGCTGTCCTTGCGACGACCGCAACCTGCACTTCCATGTCGCGCGCCCGGGGCAACTGGATGTCGATGCTCTCGCCGACCGGCTGTTTTCCGGTGCGGTGAAGGGCGGCCAGGAGATCAGCCTGTGGGGACCGTGGGAGGAATTCACGCTCACCGCGGATTCTTCCCGGCCACTGATCTTCGCGGCCTGCGACACCGGCTTCGCGCCGGCCAACAGCCTGATTGAGCATGCCCTGGCGGTCGATGTCGCCGAGTCGCTGGCGCTCTACTGGCTGGCGACGCGCGCCGACGCCCATTACCGGGATAACCAGTGCCGCGCCTGGGCCGAGGCCCTCGATCATTTCCGCTATGTGCCGCTGTGCGCCCAGGATGCTGCCGCCGGCGGCCGCGACACGGCGCGGGCGATCGCGGCCGATTGCCAAGGCGCAACGGGGCTGGACAGGGGTTTGGCCGGGCATGATGTCTATCTCTCCGGCCCTTCGGCCTTCGTTGCGGCGGCAGCGGCCGAACTTGCGGCGGCAGGGTTGCCCGCGAACCAGCTTCACGCGATGGTGATCTGATGCGACCGGCCCAGCTCACAGAAATTCTCGACTACGAATTCGTCGCCGCCTCGGCCGGCCAGCACACGCCGGTGATGCTCTGGGGGCCGCCCGGGGTCGGCAAGTCGCAGATCGTGGCGCAGATCGCCGCGCGCCACGCCGTCCAGGTGATCGACGTGCGCCTGTCGCAGATGGAACCCTCCGACTTGCGCGGCATCCCCTTCCGCGTCGAGCAGCACGGTAGGAGTGCGGTCGAATGGGCGGCTCCCTCGCTGCTGCCGGACGCGCTGCGCCACGGCCCGAGCGGGGTGCTATTCTTGGACGAGATCACCTCGGCGCCGCCCTCCGTTTCGGCCGCCGCCTATCAGCTGATCCTCGACCGCCGCCTGGGCGATTACCGCGTCCCGGAGGGCTGGGCAATCGTCGCCGCCGGCAACCGCCAGGGCGATCGCGGCGTCAGCTACGCGATGCCCGCGCCGCTGGCCAACCGCTTTTCGCACTACGAGGTCGAGGCCAACCTGGAAGACTGGGTCGCCTGGGCTTACGCCAACAACATCGACCCGCGGCTGGTCGGCTTCCTGCGCTTCAAGCCCGAGCTGCTGTTCGATTTCGATCCGTCCAGAAGCGGCGCCGCCTTCCCCAGCCCGCGCTCCTGGGAGTTTGCCGATCGCGCGTTGCAGAAGTTCGGCGAGCGCCCCGACCTCTTGCCCGGCGCGCTGATCGCCTGCGTCGGCCAGGCCGCCGGGATCGAGTTCGCCGCCTATCTGGAGAGCCTGGCGCAACTGCCCGATCTCGATCTGATCGTTTCCGGCGGCGAGGCCACCGTGCCCCAGGCGGTCGATCTGCAGTACGCGGTCGCGGCGGCCCTGGCGAGCCGCGCCCTACGAGCGCGCGGCAGCCCAGAGGCGGCGCTGGTGTGGGGACGCATCCTCGATTACGCCGGCCGCCTGCCGCTCAGGGAGATGGGCGTGATGCTGGTCGCCGATCTGCATCGCGGCATCGGTCCCGAGCTGTTCGCGCTGCCGCAGTTCACCGTCTGGGCCGGCGCCGTCGCCGACCTCTTGCTCTATGAGTGAGGCGGCGCAAAAACTCGCCGCGGCGCGCACCCGGCTGATCCTCGACCAGCCCTTCCTGGGCGCCCTGGTGCTGCGCCTGCCGCTGGTCGCCGCCGAACCGGACTGGTGCCGCACCGCCGCCACCGACGCGCGCAAGCTTTACTACAATCCGCGCTGGATCGAGTCGCTATCCCCGTCCCAGGTGCAGTTCGCGCTGGCGCATGAGGCGCTGCACTGCGCCCTGGGCCACTTCGCCAGGCGCGGCCACCGGGTCAGGCAACGCTGGGACCTCGCCTGCGACTTCGCCATCAATCCGGTGCTGGTCGAACAGGGCCTGGCGCCGCCGCCGACGGCGGTGGTGCTCGACCTGTACGCGGGCATGGCGGCGGAGGAGATCTATCCCTGCATCGCCGACGAGCTCGACCAGGAGACGCTCGACCAGCATCTCTACGGCGAGTCGGGGGAGCAGGCGCCGGCACCGCCCGCCGCCGCCGAAATGGAACGCCTGGCGCAGCAATGGCAGCGCCATCTCGCCGCCGCGGCGCAGCGCGCCCAGGAGGCGGGCAAATTGGGCGGCGCGCTGTCGCGCCTGGTGACCGGCGCGCTGCAAGCCGAACTGCCGTGGCGCTCGCTGCTCGCCCAGTATCTGTCGCTGACGGCGCGCCACGACTATTCCTATTCCCGACCCTCGCGGCGCGAGGGCGAGATGATCCTGCCCAGCCTGCGGGGCGTCCAGGCCGAACTGTGCGTCGCCCTGGATGTCTCCGGCTCGGTGGGCGACGCCGAGCTGGCGCAGTTCGTCTCCGAGGTCGATGCCATCCGCGGCGCGCTGCCCGCGCGCGTCACCTTGTTCGCCTGCGATGCCGCGCTCGCTCCCGAGTCGCCCTGGCTGTTCGAGCCGTGGCAGCCGCTGACGCCGCCGTCTCCGCTCAAGGGCGGCGGCGGCACCGACTTCGTGCCGGTGTTCGAGTGGATCGCGCGCGAAGGCGTCCGTCCCGATGCGCTGCTCTACTTCACCGACGCCCTGGGCGCCTTCCCCCCGGTCGTTCCCGACTATCCGGTGTTGTGGCTGGTCAAGGGCCGCGCGCCGGTGCCCTGGGGGCGGAGGATCCAGCTCAATTGAAGACTAACGAACTGTCTCCCGAGGATGCGCTGCGCCTCTCGGTGCTGCTGGCCGGGGAGGTGCATGCGGTGCGTCTGGATGAACAGGTGCCGGCGCTCCACGCGCTGACGCCCAGGGGCGAGGCGAGGATCGCGCTGCACCCGGACTGCCGCACCGAGCAATACCTGATGCGCGTGCGCGGCCTGCTCGGCGGTCACGCGCTGGGTTCGCCCGGCGGCTACCCGGTGCATCTTGCGCGCTGGACGCGGATGGGCCAGGCCGGCTCGAACAAGCTCGGCGCCCTGCTGCTCCTGGGCGAAGCCGAGGCGGTCGTCGCGGTCGCCCACGCCCCCGGCCTGACCGACGAGCTGGCGCGGCGCGCCTGGTGGGCTGCGCCCTCGATCGAGAATGCCCGCTCGATGCTCGGCAATCCTGAGGTGGCGCACGGCGAAATGGGCAAGCCGCTGGCGGACTTTCTGATCGAGCACCTGCCCTTCGAGGAGGATCCCGCCGCGGCGATGAACAGCGTGCGCGTCGTGCTCGCGGCCGGGCAACCCGATGCCGCCGGACGGCTGGCGCTGTGGGCGAGGGCCAGGACGCGCCCGCACTATTTCATCGGCTTCCTGGAATATCTGCCCGATGCGCTGCCCGGGGACGAGCAGCCATGGGACTGCGGCGCCGCGGTCCTGAGTCTGGCGGCGGAGGGCAACGCCTGGGCGATCGCCCTGGTGCGCGCCTGTTCCGCCAGCGGCCAGAGCTTCCTCAAGGCGGCGGTAGCGGTGCTGGAAAAGCCCGCGGTACCCGATGCGGTGTATGCGCTGTTCGATGCCATCGGCGCCTGGTGCGGCGCCCTCGCAGCAGCGCCCGGACGCGCCGAGCTGGCTCACGCCGCGCCCGGACATGTCCCGGCGATCGAGGCGCTCTCGGCGCTCTCGGGCATCGATGCCGCCACCGCCGTCCCGATCCTCGGCCGCAGCAGTGCGGTCGGCGCGCTGATGCGCCGGCAGCTCGAACCGGTCGCCGCACCACTGCTCGGCCACCTGCAGGCGCTGCGCCAGACGGACCCCATCCTTTCTCACGATTAACCCGGACCGAACATGGACAAAATCATCCCGATCGCGCCGCAGGCACCGGCAGATGCCTGCAGCGGCGCCGAGTCTTTCGCCCTGATGGTGCTGGGCGACAGCATGCTGCCGGAGTTCGCCGAGGGCGAGATCATCATCATCGAACCGGAGGGCCTGGCCACGGACGGTGCCTACGTGCTGGCGTTTCACCAGGACGAATGGATCTTCCGTCAGCTGCGCCATATCGGCGAGGCCTGGCAGCTGCATCCGCTCAATCCCACCTATCCGGATATCGACATCGCCGGCCTCTCGGCGGTCAGGGGCGTGATCATCCAGAAGGCCAAGCCCGGCCGCCGCCGGGCGCTGAAGACTTACGTCGCCTAGGAAACTATATGCCCTACTACATCTACAAGATTCACCCGCCGCTGAAGACCCTGGAACTGGTCGGAGAGCACGCCTCGTTCAAGGATGCGTCGAATACGGTCAAGGCACTGCGCACCGAGCTTACTCAAGCCGCCGAAGTTGCCTCTTCCGCCGGCATTACCATCAAGATGATCTTCGCGGACAATGAACTGGCCGCCGAGGATCTGCTCTCGCAGGTGCGCCCCCCCGAGCCGATGGTTGGCGACGATTACTGACTTACTGACCATTCGGCATGGACGAATCGACTTACGGGTCTGTGGCTGGCGGTATCAACCGCTTGCCCTGCGTCTTTGAGCGGGCACTGCTGGCACGCTGCGCTACCTGTCCGTTGGTGCACCGCCACGCGCTGGCCGAGCGTGAGATCCTGGCCTGCACCGATCCCGGGGCGCGGGCCGATTGTCGCGATTTCCACGACGCGTTGCGCCAAAATTCGACCTTCGCCCTGAAGCTCTCCAACGCCGACCAGCGGCTGCCCCACGCTCTGGAAATGAAGCTGCAATGCGGCGGTCTGCGCGGCCTGCAGCAGGCGCTGCTTGGGACAGCGCCGGCAGAGGCGCCGACAGAGGGAACGGAGGATGCGCACGCGCTACTTGAGCAGGCCAGGCAGCGCTACGGCAGCCTGGCTGAACTGCCCTACTCGCGCATCATCCAGGGTGTGGCCGCCTGGGCGGGACGCAAGCGCACCCGGAGCGAGCCATGAACATCGCGCGCGAACAATTGGTCGCCGTCGTGCAGCAGAACTGCCATATCGCCGACGCGCTGCACGCGCGCAATATGGGGCTGTGCAGCTACCTGCTGGAAATGCGCGAGTACTACCGCTGGGAGGCCGGGCTGCCGCTGTCCTCGCCGCCGCCGCGGGCCGAGGTGGGCCGCTGGATCGCAGCGCGAGAGCGCTACTGGAACGAACTCGAGGACTGCGAGTTTTCGCCGCTGCCGGTGGGCGAGCTTCGCGTCGATCCCTTCGCCAGCGACGCCGTCAATCTTGCGCTGCTGCCGCACGGCCTGGTCTATGGCGCCGGCATCGGGCGTTTCCACCAGCCGCATTTCTTCTTAGCCGAGCTGGAGCGGCGGGAGCTGCGCGAGGGCGTCGTCATCCTGGTGTCGGGCCGCGAAGTCGCGCGCGATCTCTCGGCGGCACCGGCCGCGACGCGCGCAGGCACCGTCTATCTGCGTCGGGAAGCCTTGACGCGCTGGCTGTGGGAAAAGGCCGAGGCCTGGGATGGGCAGCAGAGGGACGGGGCGCTGAAGCGCGCGCTCGCCCATTACGGTTACGATAGCGACCGACAGCGGGCGATCGAACGGATGAGCGCGGCGGAGGGCGAGACCCTGATCCTGCACGAGTTGGGCGAGCACGCCGCCGGTCGGCTGCTGGGTCCCGACTGGGAAGAGATGCTGGCGGGCTTTTCCGGCAAGCGCGCCGAG
>Ga0315268_10004841_pt1 | contig 14534 bp, 12 predicted proteins | sample C1_top_MG_FD_204535 | JGI IMG/M metagenome (GOLD analysis project Ga0315268, IMG submission 204535) | Sediment microbial communities from Yellowstone Lake, YNP, Wyoming, USA - C1_top | ecosystem: Environmental > Aquatic > Freshwater > Lake > Sediment | place: USA: Wyoming | collected 2017-08-01
CCACCATAACTAAGCCCGCGACTAATGCGAGCAATCCACTATGATAGACGCCAGGGTTAATACTGCGCGGGGACTTCTTCACCTGCAACAAGAGCAACACCATGATCCCAAGCACAGAAAGAATATGTATCAGCAGGGCAATATCGTTTACCCAAGCTAGACCAGTCATGAATCACCCTTTCAGCGGTACGGATAGCGTTTCTAATCTATTCAGTTTAGAGTGCAGTTCATGCTTCCACCTGCAACCATTGGGCCTGGTGAATTTTTCCCTGTTGTAGGCGTCGGGCCCCACCCCAAGCCATGGCCAGATGGTAGCCAATTTGATCCTGAATTGCTGGAGCTGGGCGACCGCCGCAACGTCCTTGATACCTATAGGTACTGGAAAGTTGAGGCCATTGTTGCCGATCTCAACACCAAGCGTCACAAATTGCAGATCGCCATTGAGAATTGGCAACACGACCTAAATATCGGGTCAATAGTCCGAACTGCAAATGCGTTCAACGTGAATGCGGTCCACATCGTAGGCAAGCGTGATTGGAATCGACGAGGGGCGATGGTTACCGATCGCTATCTCACCGTCATTCACCATCCTTCGGTCGCAGATTTTCAAGTTTGGGCCAGAACGAATTCCATTCCTATTGTCGGTATCGATAACGTTCCAGGATCTTTGCGCTTAGAAAGTTCAGAACTACCTGAGGAATGCATTCTGCTCTTCGGGCAAGAGGGTGCAGGCATGTCAGAAGAAGCAATTGCTGCCTGCACGGTTATCTATGCCATTGAGCAGTATGGCTCTACTCGATCCATGAATGCTTCGGCCGCAGGGGCGATCGCCATGTACCACTGGGCGCTCCAGCATCTGCCGAGGTAGGGGCCGCAAAAATGAAGTATGGGTGGCTCTCGAGAAACCTGATGCTTCTCACGGTTGTCTCTCTTGCCCAAGATGCCGCCAGCGAACTTCTCTATCCCCTGCTCCCGATCTTGCTCACGGGGGTCATCGGAGCTGCTCCACTTGCGCTGGGTCTCATTGAAGGATGCGCTGAGGCAGCCGCGGGATTTACCAAACTTTATGCAGGCAAGGCCAGTGATCGGATCGGTCGCAAACCTTTTGTCGTCGCCGGATACTCGGTTGCAGGTATTGGAAAAGCCTTCGTTGTCACTGCAACTGCGTGGCCGCTCTTCTTCTTCGGCCGTGTAATCGATCGCATCGGAAAGGGACTACGTAGTACACCGCGCGATGCACTCATTCATGATTCAGTTCCACCAGAACATTTAGGAAAGGCGTTTGGGTTCCATCGTGCCGGCGACAATTTGGGGGCAGTAATCGGACCGCTTCTTGCACTCGCTGGTCTCTCTCTTCTTAACGGAGATGTTCGCAAGGTTGCAATGTGGGCACTCATCCCGGCAATCATCTCGGCAATTTTTACCTTCTTTATAAAAGATAAATCACGTGCCGAAATTAAAATTGAACCGCCCAAACCTCCTGCTGGGCCATTGCCTGCCGCACTAAAACGTGCCATCTCGATTTTGGTCCTTATTCAACTTACGAATATTCCAGATGCACTTCTTCTTTTGAGGTTGCATGACATTGGATTTAGCACTCGCGGAGTCGTTCTTGCCTACGTACTATTTAGCGCGGTCACCGTGCTCTTCGCATTTCCCGCCGGATATCTAGCAGATCGCTTCTCGCCGCATGCAATCTATACAGTCGGATTAATCGCCTTCGCCATCGCATACTTCACCCTTGGGTATACCGGCAATCACACGATCGCAGTTCTAGCACTGGCGCTCTACGGAATCTTCCCCGCCCTCACAGATGGAGTTGGCAAAGCCTGGATCGCCGGATTGAGTCAGAAGAACCAACACGGAAAGGCGCAAGGCGTATATCAAGCGTCCATGAATTTTGCCGTAATGGGCGCGGGCTTCTGGGGTGGTGCATTCTGGACAAATAGTGGGCACGAGTGGCCGCTAATGATCGCAGCCCTTGGCGCTCTTCTAGGCGCCCTCGCCCTGGTCATCGAGAACATCAGAGACCGAAGCTAGTCGGCGCATTATCTCGTCGGCTTCTTCTATCCGACCTTGCGATCGGATAACCGAGGCCATCCGCGTTTCGACATCGACAATCAGTTCGAAATCTTTCGGATCTTCATCGGTTGCTGTTTGAAGCACCTGATCAAAAGTGCTCAACCCGTCATCCAGGCGACCCATCAGAATCTGTGCCTTGCCATATTCGAAGAGTGCGAAGGTTTCACGGCGGTGATCGTGGGCAGTTTCAAAAACATCAATCGCCTTGCGCGCAGTTTCCAGGGCAATTTCGCCATTACCTAACTCGACATAACTCGCCGCGATCTTCTGGTCGCATCGAGCCACATGAATCACCTCGCGATTTTTCTTAAATAGTGCGCGCGCCTCTGTAAAACTTCCGATGGCAGCTGAAAAATCACCGAGTTCTCGGTAGGCGCACCCGATGAGATGAAGATCGTTGGCGGCACCGATTTCATTCCCGTCAAGAAGATGCTCCTGGGCGCACTCTTGCATGGTGTCGATTACTTTCTGGAAATTCTTCGATGAGTACCACCACTCGCCCAAGGTGCAGGCAAGTTCTAAGGCAATGGGTGATTTGTTCGTTCTCAGAATATCTACGGCCTTGCTCATAGCGCTGGCAGCCTCGTCCATCCGCTTCAATTGATTGAGGTTGTACCCGATCGCTGAATAAGCCTGCGCCAGACCTTCGCTGGAAGCACTGGCACCCAGACCTGAATAAATGTCGCAAGCGGTCTCGGCCAAGGCGAGGGCTTCGTCGTATTGGCCTCTGGCATAGATTCGCGCGCTAAGTTCGTAATATGTACTGGCCCGCTCAGCGCCCTCGACCTCAGGAATCCGATCCCAGAGCATCTCTTCAGTTATCAGTTCGTCTTGACTTGCTTCGTCGTCATCGCTCATATCAGCCTCCTCATTACTAAACTCTATACTCGAGAACCTAAAGGAGGGTGATATCGGCAATGAAGAGGCTTGAAGGCTCAAGGTGGAAGGTTGTTCTGGCGGCTCGAATCCTGCTTCTCATAGGCGTTATTGGCCTAGCATCGAGTTCTTCGAGGTCTTTTCACAGGTCCTTGCGCTTGTTAAAATCAACTTTCCCCAAAGGCGTCTTGGATCTTGCAACTGCTGCCGGAATTATCGTCGGAGTTCTGCTCGTCGTTCTCTCCTTTGCGCTGGCGCGCCGTAACCACGCGGCCTACTTACTCACCCAGCTACTCCTTTTCGTTAGCGTCACCCTCTCCTTCATTAAAGGTTTGGACCTTGTGCAGGGTCTGGGGTCACTGGTTCTCTTTGTTTCCCTCTTTCTGATCAGGCAAGAGTTCTATGCCAAACCAGTCAGACGCGTCATTACCCGAGCACTTCTGGTATTTGGGCAACTAGTTCTTCTAAGTTTTGCAATCGGCCTTGCCTTGATCCTGGCACCAGATCGCCTCTTCGGCGGTGAAGTGTCATTTCCAAAAATGCTTCTCACCGTCATCCATGGGTTGGTTGGGATCGCCGGACCAGCTCGATTTATCAGTCACCGCGAACAAGACATCTTCGATTATTCGATGGCCGGTCTGGGCCTGCTTACAGTCATCGCTCCTATCCTGGCGCTGCTCCAGCCAAGTCCGCCAAAGCCGCGGATGAGTGAGGAGGATGAGGCAGGGCTTCGTGGTCTGCTTACAGAGTTTGGTGATCGCGATTCGGTTGGCTATTTCGCGCTACGCGAAGATAAAAGTGTCATCTGGTCCAACACCCGCAAAGCGGCTATCACTTATCGAGTTGTTGGCGGTTGTGCGCTGGTAAGCGGTGATCCGATCGGTAATCCAGATGCATGGCCCCAAGCGATGCACGCATTCATAAAGCTTTCGCTCCAAAACGGCTGGACACCAGCTGCCGTTGGTTGCAGCGAAGAAGCCGGAGAAATTTGGGTACGAGAAGCGGGTATGACGGCCCTGGAAATTGGCGACGAGGCAATAGTTCATGTCGATGAGTACGATCCCGACAACCCTCGTTATCGCAATGTCCGCCAGTCAGTTCGTCGCGTTCTCAAGCAGAACTACACCACCGAGATCTTCCGTACCTCTGAGATGACCAAAGAGATGCGCTTGGTTTTGACGGAAGACTCCAAAAAGTGGCGCGGTGCCGCAACCGAACGCGGCTTCATGATGGGTCTGGGTCGTATAGCCGACGACGACGAACCAGATTTACTTATTGTTACTGCATTAAAAGATGGACGAGTCCTTGCCCTCCTCCAATATGTCCCTTGGGGAGAGAAGGGTCTTTCCCTTGATCTCATGCGTCGATCTCCCCAAGCCGATTCCGGCGTAAACGAACTGTTGATTGATGCAACCATTAGGTACGCACGTGAACATGGGATCACCCAGATTTCTCTGAACTTCGCCGCCTTTCGCTCCGTCTTCGAGCGCGGCGCTCAGCTGGGTGCCGGTCCAATCATCCGTTCATGGCGTAGCATCCTGCTTTTCTTATCTCGCTGGCTGCAGATGGAATCCCTCTTCCGCTTCAATTCAAAGTTTCGTCCCGAATGGATTCCACGCTATGTCATGTTCCGCAAGAACGCGGATCTGCCGAAAATCGGTCTAGCCACAATGCGCGCTGAGGCTTTTATAGGATCAAGAAAGACAGAGACGAAAAAAGCCACCTCGCTTGGATGATCCAAGGGGTGGCCTTCTCGTAACTGCTATCTCTATCTAGTTGTTATTTCTTCTTCTTTGCGACTAGGGCGCTCTTCTTCTTTGCTACCTTCTTTGCAGTCTTCTTGTGGGCTGTCTTTGCCTTGCTCTCAGATACCTGCTTGATTGAAGTCTCGCTCATCTCATGAGTAGCGGTGCCTTCTGCTGCAGTAGTTGGCTTTGTGATACTTGGTGCCTTTGTAGCTGCGCTCGCTACTGCTGTTCCGCCAAGAACCATTCCGCCTGCAACGATGACGCTTACAAGAACTTTTTTCACTTGAACTCCTTTATGTGGGGAAAATGGTGACCACCAATGGGGCCACCAAGACAACAGGGGTAACCATGACAAAAACTTTTGAAAATTCCGTGAGAATCTTGACGTGGCGGCTGGGAATTTACAGAGAAAAAGTTCTACGGAATCTGCGTCGAGAGCCAATCCAGAATTCGCGGCAGTTGGCTCTTCCAGACCTTGGTGCTGTGGCCTCCGTGCTGGTCCACGAGTTGGTCGATAACCAGATTGGGATTATTTACCTTCTCCATGGAGGCGATGGAGCCCATGACCCCTGGGTCTTGACTCGCCCCGACCAAGAGCATGTGTGATGGCAACTTCAAAGCTTTTGCGAGAAGTAATGGGGAATTCTCATCCCGCAGCGCGGTTGAGCCACCAAAAAGCTTGGTCTGAGTCGGATAGAAATACCCAGCAATAGGAACTACAACACTGAACTGGGAGCTATGGCTAAGCATGACCTTTGCAGCACAGAAGCCGCCCGTTGAATAACCCGCAATAGCCCAATCTTTTCGATCATGGCTTGCAGCAAGGCCGCCGATGACCGCATTTGGCACGTCGACACCCAACCATGTGTTTACTAACGGCCCTCCTGGAATATCCGTGCATTCTGTGTCACGGGTCGGAGGAATGCTCATCGTGGGAAGAACAATAAGGAAATCATGCGCGTATCCCGTTGAAATCTCATGTCGGAGAATCGTCACTAAACTCATCGCGTGAAACCACGTTGTTGGAACGCCCGGGTATCCAGGAAGCAGCACTAGCACCGGCCACTTCTTTGCAGGGTCGACCCCGTATGTCGGAGGCAGGTAAACGTAAACGGGGGCAATCACGCCACTTTGCGACCCCTTCAAAACGAAGGAAAACGACCCACCTTGACTCCTAAATCCAGCTTGGAGTTTTGTGTTGCGCACATAAGTATCTAAAGGCGAAGAACCTTCTCCTTGAATCTGAGTAATGGGTGTCTTGTATGCGTTGTAATTTCCAAAAAGGTCGTTCCAGCTTGCGAAGAAAACCATCGATCTATTGATTCCCACAAAGAAAGTTGTCACCACCAGCAATTGAGCGATAACAAGAACTATGAACCTCTGGGAATGCATCAAAACCTTGGGGCCAGGGAATTTGTGCCAGAAAATTATGAGAGTTGCATTGATTGCGATGCAAAAAGCAATCAATAAAATTAAAAGAGCTAGGCCAGTTAGAGACATATGTATCTCAAATTCTCTGCATGGCGGACATCTTTGTCCGCGCTTGGATATCGATAATTGCCGGACGCCATGTGCCTAGCGGGCCTTTGGCAATCCCTTTCAAAATTTCTATAGTAACAAGGCGCGCATCGGCTTTCGTATCTGGTGAAATTGATGGATGCCAGGGACATATATCATCCATTGCGCAGGTCCAACCATTGGTGGAAATATCGATAACGCCAGCATTCTTCGCATTGGTGTAATAAGTCGCCATAATTGTCACGGCCTTTCCATGAAAATCTATGGCTGAATCAGCCAGAACTTCGACCGCTGGTCCTATTGAATACAGGGGTGAATCTACCTCACGACCCACAATGCTCTTTAATACCCCTGGATGTGTCATAGTCGTAAAGGGCCAGCGATTTGGATGAGGAATTGTGTAATCGGCGCTGACACCAAGGCCCACATATTGAGCCCCCAACAACGTTGCCTCCGGCTGTGAAATCGGTATCTGTCGCCAGCCAGTCGTAGCCAGTACCGGATCATTCCGGTTTGGATCTGCCAAAGAGGAACGCCACATGACAAGTTGCCGGTCATTTGCTTGGAGGCGTGGGTGGGCATATCCAGCATTGCCGCCAAAGGAAACAAAGTTGATTCCACTGTCCACGGATGCCTGAAGGACCTGGCGCATATTAGCCGTCCAGTACTCGCCGTGGCCTCCGTAGAGAATCGCGTTTGTGTTCTTCAATGATGCGACGTTGTTGTCGAGTTCAAGATCGGTTATGTAATTCATATCCAGACCCAGTTGTTCGGCTCTTCTTAGGATTGGGTACTCCATATATCGAAACTGCCCGGAACCGTCCCCATCGTATGGGCGATTAAAGGAAACTATCGTCGATCGAGTGGTCCGTTGCATATCAGGGCCTTTATAGAGGGAATACCCGCCCCACTGGTTATAAGCCTGCCATGTAAGAATCGATGAGACGAAGGTGACCGCGCTCTTGATCTTCGGGTCAAAAATAGTTAGCGGCACAAAAGAGGAATCACCCCCGCCGTCATCAAGTCGCAGGAGGTACTGCCCCGGAATTGTGGCCCGATTGATCTTGAGATACCAAACCACCGGCCAGTTGGTTGAAACCGTGGATTCGGGAGCTTTCGTTATCTGTGGGGAGCCATATTGCTTAACAGCTCCGATGGTGGTCGAAGTTACCAATCGAGCACCGGCACCGCCGTAGTAACCCATCCGATAAATCTTGATTGTTACTGGCCGACCATTGCCCGTGACGTGTAATCCAAGTTGATCTCCACAGGTCGCACTTGGCGCATCAAACCACCCTTCAACGGCCTTTGGCCCCGCCTTTTTCCTATTCCACTGGGCCGATGAGACTCCGGTTTCCTTTGCGGTGTAGTCACCGCTGTATTCCAGCGCGATGCCATTGGCCCAATTCGAATTTCCAACCTTCGCGTTTTCGCGGGCAACCCAACCAGGACTCGTGTCCCAACCACATGTGCTTGATGTAGCTGTATTGGTCGCAGCAAGGGCAGGCGGAATCAGAACAAGTGGCAGACCAAGAAAAGTCACCAAACCTACTCGCGTAAGTTTCTTCACCAGCTGGCGGGGCATGAATACTCCAATGTGAACATTTCTCCTGACAAATCTATCGCCTTTGATGAAGGTCATCGTCGGCATGCAACTGTTAGATTGTTGGCATTAACGCGAGTGCTAACACTTGCAACTGCAGTCGTTCGGAAACTTAAAAGGATGGCGCCTTATCTCTTTTTGCGATGTCAATTACCGCAGGACGCCATAAACCCATAGGACCTCTCGATAGACCTTTGAGAATCTCTTCCGTTACTAATTTAACGTCGGTCTGTGTCTCTTCGAAGTGCGCAGGATGCCAAGGGCAGACATCATCTATCGCACAAGTCCAACCGTTGGTAGCGATATCAATGATGCCGGCGTACTTTGCATTCGTGTAATACGTTGCCATGGCCGTGATCGGTTTACCGCGCATTTTAATTTCTGCCCATGCCAAGTCCTCGACTCCAGGCCCTACGGTATACAAAGGTGAATCAACCTCACGGCCAACAACTCCGCGAAGCAACGCAGGGTGTTTCATAACGGAGAATGGCCAACGCAGCGGATGGGCAATCGTGTAATCGCCGTTAACACCCAACCCCACGTACTGCGCCCCTAAAAGTACTGACTCTGGCCTACTTATTGGAAAGGCCCGCCAACGTGTCGTTGCCAGAACTGGATTCTTTCGATTTGAATCGTTCGGAGCACCTCTCCACATCACAAGTTCACGATCATTAGCCTGCAATCGAGGACGGTTGTATCCGGCGTTTCCACCAAAGGAAACTAAATTCGTACCCTGTGCAACTGCGGCATCAAGGGCATCACGCATCTGCGTCGTCCAATATTCACCATGACCCCCATACACAATGGATTTGGTGTTGTGTAATGCTGCAACGTTCTTGTCTAATTCAAGATCGGTAATGTAATTCATGTCTATACCGAGTTTCTCGGCCAGGCGAACTATCGGGAATTCCATATAACGAAATTGACCAGCACCGTCGCCGTCATAAGGACGATTGAAGGAAACCACCATCGCGCGACTACTGCGAGTCCGGTTAGGTCCCTTATAAAGAGAGTATCCGCCCCATTCGTTATATGCCTGCCATGTTAAAACAGATGAAATGAATGTGACCGGGTTCTTGCTTTCCGGATTCGTCACCATGATGGGAACGAAATTCGAATCCCCGTTCTTATCATCCAGGCGGATCAGATATTGGCCTGGCAATGTTTGATTGGTGACTTTGAAATCCCATGCAATCGGCCAATCGGCGATGACCAGTGATTCAGGGGCTTTGGAAGGAGCACTCGCCGAATAGTGGGAAATAGGCTTTGTAGTGACTTGATCGATGAGCCGAGCACCGGCTCCGCCGTAGTACCCCATCCGGAAAACTTTTATAGTGACAGGTACGCCGTTTCCCGACAGATGCAGACTTACACTCTGCCCGCATGTTGCACTAGGTGAGGAGAACCAACCTTCCGGCCCGCTGAGGGCAACGGAGGAAGCCAACCACGAAGAGAAGGGTCCGCCTCTCCTTTTCTTTGCCTCTTTGCCCGCAAAATCGCCGGCGTATTCAATGGGTATCCCGTGATCACATTTCGGATACCCAGTTTTTAGGTTTTCGCGGGCGACCCAACCGCTGGCGCTATCCCAACCACACGCCGAAGTGGACTTGCCCAACGCTGACGCTGCAGGAACTCCCGTGAAAAGCAGGGCTGAGAGAGTGGCAAATACGCTTAAAAGGCGGACTGTTGAGGCAGGGCGAAACATCAATCTCCAAAATCATAAAGGGGGGCGCCTAGGATATGGGGCATTACCTGAAACCAACCTGAGGATGGCTTGCGGGTTACCCGAGAACTCCCAAACCCGAGAAGTTCTGGGTGGACAGCCTTAAGAGCTAGCCCTTACGATCTTCTTGCAAACGATTCGCATCTAGCCCAGGAGGACCGATGAACATTCTCGTCAGTTCTAAACCGGGCATCCCCCTACGGCTCACACCAGATGAGTGGCGCCGGCTCTACGCCATGTTCGCCTTTATCGCCTTTCTCCATATTGCGGGGGCAGCTTTGATGTTTGCCGCCACCCACGGACATTACAAACTCTCCGACGGATCCCTCTTTGGTTGGGGAACGGCGGCATTGGCCTACACCCTGGGCATGCGCCACGCATTCGATGCCGATCATATTTCCGCTATCGACAACACCACCCGAAAATTGATGAGCGAAGGCAAGCGTCCACTCGCAGTTGGATTCTTCTTCTCATTGGGCCATTCATCGGTGGTCGCGACTTTGGCCATCTTGCTCAATTTCGGAATCAAGGCCCTCGGCACTCAACTCAAGGACACCAAATCATCCTTGCATCACTACACGGGGCTGATCGGTACTTCTGTCAGCGGGGCTTTCTTGATGTTGATCGCGATCTTGAATTTAATAATTCTTATCTCAATCGTTCGAGTCTTTATCGACATGCGCAAGGGAATGTATAACGAAGCAGAGCTCGAGAAGCACCTGAACTCGCGCGGCTTCCTCATGCGTTTCTTCGGACCAATTGCCCGTCGCATCGACTCGAGCCAGAAGATGTATCCACTCGGAATTCTCTTTGGGCTGGGCTTCGACACTGCTACCGAAATCGGATTACTGGTCCTAGCGGGTTCATCTGTTGTCGCAGGTCTGCCCTGGTGGGCAATTCTCTCTCTTCCACTTTTCTTTGCCAGCGGAATGAGTCTGCTCGACACCATTGATGGATCATTTATGAACTTCGCCTACGGTTGGGCCTTCTCAAAACCTGTACGCAAGGTCTACTACAACATCGTTATTACCGGACTTTCGGTCTCGGTCGCGCTCTTCGTCGGTGGTCTCGAAGTCACTCAAGTAATTGCTAAGCAACTCAATCTCACCGGAGGCTTCTGGAATTACGCTGCCTCATTCAATCTAAACTCAGCTGGATACATCATCGTGGCGTTATTTGCGCTTGTATGGATTGTGGCACTTGCGCTCTGGAGGTTCGGCAAGATCGAAGAACGCTGGCATGACAAGGCTCATGAGGCACAGTTAATGCGCGGAGAAGAGTCCGATCACACAAAGGCCGGCATCGAACTAGGTCCCATTCGTGAGGCTTTTAAGCTCGATTGACCCTGATTCTCCCCTGACTTATCGCAGCTCCCAGCAAGACGATGGCGCCGCCGATTGGCTCGTTCCAACTCACCGGTTCGCTCAAAAAGATCACCCCGACAACGACTGCCACGACCGGTGTTACATAAGTGACCGAACTTGCAATCGCACTCCCTGCTGCGGCCATTATTCGAAAATTCCAGATGTAGGCATAGCCCGTTCCCAAGATTCCCAGTGCCAACATGGCAAATGTCGGACCCATCTTGAATTGGTATTTGGCAATTCCATCAAATGCAAAAAACGGCAGCAGGGTTATCGCGGCAAGTGAGACCTGCGTCGTTGCAAGTGCCTCCGGCGCCAGTTTGTGCGGAAGGACAAATCTGCGCGAGTAGGGAAATGAAAATCCGTAACATGTGACTGCGGCGAGCAGTGCGAGTATCGCCTCAATCGGGTTACTCCCCAATCCCCGCCACACTCCAAGGACGGTGAGCACTCCGGAAAAACCAATCAACAATCCGAAGATCTGATAACTCTTGGGTTTCTCTTCTCGAAATAGCGTCATCATGACCAGCAACGTCATAAGCGGGGTAACGGCGTTGATGATTCCCGCCAAGATCGATGTGACTTTAGTTTCTGCCACGGCGAAGAGCGCACCTGGAACTACGTTGAGCAGCATCGACACCACCCACAGGTGCGCCCAGATCTTACGATCCTTCGGCAGAGCGATCTTCTTGCTTTTGGAGATAACCAGCAGGGCCAGTGCGCCTAGAAATGTACGGCCAAAAGCGACGCCAACTGGTGTTAAGAATTCAAGTCCCAATTTGATGAATATAAAGGAACAACCCCACACAGTGCCTAAGGCGATATATGGAACAAGCCAAGTTCTCTCTTTCACCCCGCAACGATAGCGAGGTGAAAGTCAGAGTCGAAGGATAATTATGTAAACGACAGTGCAAAAGCTCCCAGGAGAGATGAGATCGTCATCCAGATCCACCAGACGTTAACGATGTCTACATGCCAATGGTCGGAGACGTAGAGACCAAGTCGAGAACGATTCCAGTTTCCAAGGGAGATGAAGACCGTCAAAGCTAAGTGGACGACGTTCAAGCCCGCTATTAAGTAATAGCAGGAGGCATAAGCGCCCATCGTGATAGTGAAAGAGGCGTTGTTCATCAACACAACTTGATAAATCAGTGCTGCAAGACTTGCGAGAAAAGCAAGTCCAGAACCAAGCACCAACTGGGTCTGATTCTTCAACTTTGCACCCACGAGTGCATAGCGATGGAAAACCAACCCAAGAGCAGCGATGATCGTGACATACCAAGCGCCCATGCTAGAAACTGGCACGGTGGCATCTTGCGTATCACTTGCTTGTGGCAGCCACATATCGTTGACGTTCTGACCCTTTAGGTAGAAGTACACGAATAGCACTCCAAGGGCGAAGGCGATGTCAGCCACCAGAAGCAAAATCAGACCCAGACGATTGCGAGACCCCACAACATCTGGATGCTCATGATGTGGATTTGAGTGTGCGTGCACTTCAACGCTCATGACTTCGCCTTTCCATAACCGTAAGCATCCGATGTCACCACAGGTAAAACATCAAAATTCTCCAGAGGAACCGGGTTTGGCACGGTCCATTCGAGAGTTTTAGCAAACCACGGATTCATCGGTGCTTTGACACCACGTGTCCATGATGAGATAACTCCGTAAAGGAATACCAACATGCCAGCCATGATCATGTAGGCACCTCCGGTGGTGATCATGTTCCCCCTGTCGAACAAAGCAGCGTAGGAACCGACACGACGAGGTTGACCGGCCAGACCAACCAGGAACATCCCGATGAAGGCGATATTGAAGCCGATCTGGACGAACCAGAATCCGATCCAGCTCAAGGTCTTATCGAACATTCGACCAGTCATCTTTGGGAACCAGTAAACAAGCGATGCGATAGCACCGGTAAGTCCGGCACCCATCAATGTGTAATGAAAGTGCGCAGTCACAAACATCGATCCATGAAGGGCTCCATCGATCGGCACATCTGAAAGATAGATGCCCGTAACGCCACCGATCATAAAGTTCCACAAGAGAGCGTAGATAGATGCAGTAGGCATCGTCATCCAGAGTCGACCACGCCAGAGAGTGCCGATAAGGACAAGGAACAGCAGGCCTGTCGGAATAGATATCAACTCGGTCGTCAACATGAACGGACCATTTAGTAATGGGGCCCAGCCAGTTGTATACATGTGGTGCGCCCACACGAGAACACTCAGGCCCGAAATACCGGCGATTCCCATGATTGCCATGTTGAAGCTAAAAAGCGGACGTCGCGTGAAAACCGGAGCCATCTCCATCAAGGCCGCAACGGCTGGTATCAAGATTACATAGACCTCAGGGTGACCCATAATCCAGAAGAGGTTCTCATAGAGCCAACCACTTCCGCCTCCGCGAGCGTCATAGAACGTAGAGCCGGTAGCTCGATCCATCGCTGAGAGAACTTGCGATAAGAAGAAGAAGGGGAATGCGGGAAGAGCGAGTGCAACCGATGCCACGACACCGTAGATAAAAATCGGTGTGCGATTCCACGTCATTCCCTTGGCGCGCATCTTGATAACGGTTGTAGTGATATTCGCACCCGCAACCATCGTAGAAAGCGCAAAGATGCAGATAAACATGATGTAGCCGTCTTGACCAGGGGGGCCTTGCGATGCGAGTGGGTTGTATGCCACCCAACCAGTAGGAATTCCACCAAGGAATGTGGCCGACAAGATGCAAGGAATAGCCGCAATAATCAACCAAAGACTCAACGCGTTGAGTCTAGGGAAGGCCATATCGCGAGCGCCAATCATGATCGGCAGGATGAAGTTACCAAACGGTCCGGTGACCATGATGATTGTTCCGACGATCATGATGATGCCGTGCATCCCTACGATGGCATTGTAAGTTTGCGGCTGCAACCATCCGCCACCGGCATGTCCTAGGTTGGTACGAATCAACATCGCTAGAACTCCGCCGACGAAAAACACAACCATAGTCGTGACTAAATACTGAATTCCAACGACTTTGTGATCAGTTGTGTAGCGGAAATAACGTTTTACTCCCTGATCTTTCCCAGCATAAAACAAGTGCTCCTCATAGCTGAGATCTTTGCCAAGAAGCCAACGGAAAGGCCCAATGAGTGCGCCGATACCAGTCATAAAACCAATGAGCCAGCCGATCATCGCCAACAGTACGTATTGGTCGCGATTTGACTTAATGTACGAGCCATCGGTGTTGGCTGGAAGAATTGCCTTTGCGAGATACCAGAAGAGGATCGCACCGATGATGCCCAGAGCGAATGCGGTGAAGATGTTTAGCCTCTCAATAAGCGCCTTCTTTGGTGCCGAGTGGCCAGGAGCTGAAGCTGGACGGTCCATCATCGTTGTCATCAGGCTTGACCTCCTTGACTCTTAATCCATGCGTCATAATCAGCCTGGCTTACCACGTGCACTTTCGTCTGCATGAACGCGTGATAAAGCCCGCAAAGTTCGGCACAACGTATGTCGTATATGCCGATCTTGTTTGGAGTCACGGATGTTTCGGTAATGTAGCCGGGATTCGCATCAACTTTTATTCCCATCTGAACAATCCAGAATGAATGAATGACGTCTTTGCTTGTCACG
>Ga0315268_10004842_pt1 | contig 14532 bp, 12 predicted proteins | sample C1_top_MG_FD_204535 | JGI IMG/M metagenome (GOLD analysis project Ga0315268, IMG submission 204535) | Sediment microbial communities from Yellowstone Lake, YNP, Wyoming, USA - C1_top | ecosystem: Environmental > Aquatic > Freshwater > Lake > Sediment | place: USA: Wyoming | collected 2017-08-01
GGTTTGCCACCACGTGTCCATAATTGGGCATTTTTGCTTGCCGATGTTTAAGTAATACCACATCCACGCTTCGGGGTTTATGGTTTCACCCACACTGCCCAGAAGCCGCAGACTACTGAGATTGTACTTGTTTGCCCATTGTTCGCCGAACCGCATGTGCATCCTAATCGCAGTGGGCGCAGTGTAGACTATAGTTACGCCGTATTTTTCGACAATGTGCCACCACCGACCGGGGTCGGGACAATCAGGAGCTCCTTCGTACATTATCGAAGTTGCACCCAGAATTAACGGCGCGTAAACGATGTAACTGTGACCAGTGACCCAACCAATGTCTGCAGTGCACCAGTAAATATCCGTCTCTTTAATGTCGAAAACCCACTTCAGCGTGGCTGCAGTACCGACCGCGTATCCTCCATGCACGGCAATCACGCCTTTGGGTCTGCCCGTAGTGCCCGAGGTGTAGAGAATGTAGAGCATGTGTTCCACGTCGAGTTTCTCGGTTTCGCACTCTGCTGATTCTGCAGCGGTTAACTCATGCCACCAGCGGTCACGTTCAGTATTCCAAGGAACAACTTTTCCAGTGCGTTTGTAAACAATAACCGTCTTCACAGTCGGGCAGTTCTTAACCGCATCATCTGCCTGCTGTTTCAAAGGGACAGGTTCGCCACGACGGTAGAAACCATCACATGTGATTAGTGCCTTGGCTTCACAGTCTTCCAGTCTCTGCTGCAGCCCGCCTGAACTAAAACCCGAAAAAATCACACTGTGAACAGCACCAATCTTTGCGCATGCCAGCATAGCTATGGGAAGCTCAGGAATCATAGGCAAATAAATGCCGACACGGTCGCCGTCTTTTATTCCAATTTTCTTCAGGGCATTTGCGAGTTTGTTGACTTCCATATAAAGGTCATTATAAGTGATTTTTCTAACGTCTCCGGGTTCGCCCTCAAAAATGTAAGCCACCTTATTCTTTCTGAAGGTTTTGACGTGCTTGTCCAAAGCATCATGAGCGATATTGTATTTTGCGCCGACAAACCATTTTGCGAAGGGTTCGTCCCATTCTAGGATTCTCTGATGCGGCGTGTACCATTCTACGACTTCTTTGGCGACTTCGTCCCAGTACCATTCGATGTTTTTGGCTTTTTCGAGCAATTCTTCGTAGGATTTTATGCCGTGTGCATCCATCCATTTTTTGATGTTTGCCTGTTCAACCAATTCTTTTGGCGGATAGAATATTCTTTTTTCTTTCAACAACGCTTCGATGGCGCTGGTGTCTTTGCTTTCACTCAACCCCATGTCACCTTGATTTGGAATCTTAAACCACATTCCGCGTTTATATAAAGCTTTTCAGCCATTTTTAGCACAAAATTGATTGCATAGAATTGAAAAAACAAAAGAATGAAAAAAACTTGGAGAGTTATTCTTTTTTTATCTGACCTATTGGGAGCACTTGTCCATGGGCTTCATTGATTAGTTCTGCCAAGCCAAGGTAAACCGCACTCAAACCGCAAATAATGCCTTCATAGCCTGTGATACGGAGTAAGTCAGCGTTGCCTGTTAGTCGTGACGCGGTTAGAAGGAAGAACAGAATCGCTAAGCTCATGAAAACAAACTGCAGAGTGCGACTGGACTTCAGAGTGCCAAAGAACATTGCGAAAGTAAACAAGCCCCACATGAAGAAATACGCAGCCATAGCGGCATCGGTCGCGCCTTGGAGTGGTGAGGTGGAACCCGTGTTAAAGACGCTTACCTGCGGAAGAACAAGCAAAAGCACCAAAGACCACCAAAAGAGACCGTATGATGTAAACGCGGTTGTACCAAACGTGTTTCCCTTTCTAAACTCCATAACTCCTGCGATAATCTGTGCCAAGCCGCCATACGCCAAGCCCATCGCTAGAATCATCGTGTTTAATCCGTAGAAGCCTGCGTTGTGTATGTTAAGAAGCACTGTGGTTAAGCCGAAGCCTAAGAGCCCGAGCGGTGCTGGATTCGCGAGTTTTTCGCTCATCTTTTCATTCTCCATAGTTTTTTGAAGTTTCTAGATGACGGCGTAATCGCATATAAAACTTTTCGAAATGGTTAAAAGCACCCCGATTCTTTAAGGATGAAGTCTGATAGAGAAAGGAGAAAAATCGGACAAAAGAAGAGTGACACAATGGTTGAACCATGGTTGATAGCACCGATATCTGCATTAGTTTCGATTCTAGTTGGACTCTACTTCTACTACTATGTGAACAAACAAGACAGCGGAACAGAAAAAATGAAAGAAATCGCCGCTGCAATAAGAACAGGCGCAAACGCCTTCTTAAAAAGGGAATACACGGTATTAGCAATGTTCGTGATGGTTATAGCCATACTGATCACAATTTTTCTACCATCACCTATCTGGACATCTAGTGAACCTGTGAAAAACCTTCAATTAACAAGCGCATACGTGTTTGGCTCTTTCTGCTCTGCGCTGGCTGGTCTTTTGGGTATGAACGTTGCAACGAAGGCGAATGTTAGAGCGGCATACGCAGCAAAGGAGGGTTTGAACAAAGCGTTTCCAATAGGTTTCCGTGGCGGAGCGGTCATGGGCTTGGCTGTTGTCGGTGTTGGCTTACTCGGAGTAAGCACTGTGTACGCTATTACTCGCGACCCGAACATTGTCTTGGGTTACAGTTTCGGCGCAAGCTCACTCGCACTTTTCGCAAAAGCTGGCGGAGGCATTTACACAAAAACGGCTGACATAAGCGCTGATCTAGTTGGCAAAATAGAGCTCGACATACCTGAAGATGACCCGAGAAACCCTGCAGTCATCGCTGACAACGTAGGCGATAACGTTGGTGATGTCGCAGGCATGGGTGCAGACTTGTTTGACTCTTATGTGGCAAGTATCCTTGCGGTCATGATTCTGGGCGTTGCTCTTGACCTGAGCGCTCATTCTGCTGGCTTATACGTACAAATTCCATTGGTATTTGCTGGTTTAGGCATACTATCCGCGGTTATTGGAGCATTGACGGTTAGAGTTGGTAAGAAAGGCAACCCAGGGAAAGCCCTCAACACAGGCACATACGTTACGTGCATAATCTTTGGAATTCTAACAGCCTTCGCAACATACTATCTTGACTACAGTTGGCGCATATGGGGTGCAGCAATCGTAGGCCTGGTTGCTGGAGTAATAATAGGCATCACATCTGACTATTTCACATCCGAAGACAAAGCACCTGTTCTGAAAACTGCAGAGGCTGCACAAACAGGAGCAGCAATAAACATCATTACAGGATTCTCCTACGGGCTACGCAGCGTCCTCCTGCCATTAATCGGAATCGCTGCTGCTGCAACAATTGCATACAAATTATGTGAACCACTAGGCGGAGCATCATTTGCGCTTTTCGGAATAGCTATTGCGGCGCTTGGCATGCTTTCAATCGTCGGGTTGACTGTTTCGAACGATGCTTATGGTCCAATCGTGGACAATTCCAAAGGAATAGCGGAGCAGTCAGGACTTAGCGAAGAAGTTATCTCCGTGACAGATGAGCTTGATGCAGCAGGAAACACTGCAAAAGCAATCACAAAGGGCTTTGCGATAGGTGCAGCTGGATTAACTGTAATCGCACTGTTAGCCGCTTTCCAGGAGATAGCCACAAGTCAACTTGAGCGCATATATCCGACGGATCCCACGAAATGGGTAGTCAATTTCAGCTTGATGAACCCGTTGGTTTTGATGGGTGCGCTCGTAGGCATTGCAATTCCTGCTTTGTTCTCAGCGATGGTCATGCTTGGTGTTGGCAAGAATGCTTTCAGGATGATCGCGGAAATTAGACGCCAATTCGCGGAAATTCCAGGTTTGAGAGAGGGTAAAGAGGGTGTTAAGCCAGATTATGCGCGTTGCGTCGACATTGCGACTAAAGGTGCTTTACGTGAGCTAATGCCAGCGAGCGTAGTGGCAATTGTTGCGACTTTGATAGTGGGCTTCGTAGGTGGAATTGAAGCTTTAGGCGGCTATTTGGCTGGTAGCATATTCTCGAGTTTGCTGTTGGCTTTGTTGATGGCTAATGCTGGTGGTTTGTGGGACAATGCAAAGAAGCTTATTGAATCTGGAAAGTTTGGTGGCAAGGGTTCTGATGCGCATAAGGCGGCTGTAGTGGGCGACACTGTTGGCGATCCGTTCAAAGACACTGCTGGTCCTTCGCTTAATACGCTGATTACTGTGATGTCGTTGGTTGCTTCGATGTTTGCGATATTAATCGTGCAGTACAATCTGCTACATCTGCTGGGTCTAGCTTAACGGGTTTTCTTTTCTTCTATATTTTTTTTTCTTTGGTTGTTCAATAAAGTATTTATCATGAAACAGCGTTTAGTGATGCCCATGAACTTGTGGAGCGACATTCCAGTCGGCGACAAGCCGCCTGGTTTGCTTAATATGGTTATAGAGGTTATCAGCGGTTCCCGCGATAAGTATGAGTATAACCTGAAATGGGAAGCGTTCGTACTTGACCGAGTGTTGTATTCATCCGTGGTTTTTCCTGTTGAATACGGCTTTATCCCGCAGACATGGTATGATGATGAAGATCCCTTGGATGCCATGGTGCTGAGCTACGAGCCCTTGGAAGTGGGCTGTATCGTAAAGGTTAGACCTATCGGCGTGTTGATTATGGAAGACGAGAAAGGCATCGACCCCAAAATATTATCAGTGCCAACGGGCGACCCAAGGTTTGAAGGCTACCATGATATTGATGACGTGCATCCCCACAGGTTGAAGGAGATTCAGGAATTCTTCGAAATTTACAAACGTCTAGAACCCCTAAAATGGGTGAAGTTCAAAACTTGGCAGAACGCCGCAGAAGCAGTGAAAATTATCAATTATGCCATGGGCATGTATAAGGAAAAAACTCGATAGACACTTTTTGCTCTTTGTCAAGTGACTTTTTCCATAACAGTTAAGTTTTATATTGGCACTTAGTTTAGTTTGCATGATTGGAGAGAGAACAGGGAATGAAGCACAAATTTATACTGAGTGCCATTCACGTTTGTTTGATTGTTGTTTTGATTTTCGCCTTTGTTTTGTTGCTAGAGACTCAGCCCGTAAAGGCTGTGATGAATGGACCGATCTACATTAGGGCGAATGGAAGTGTTGACCCACCCTCGGCACCCATTTCAAGCATCGACAACGTCACGTACACCTTGACAAGCGACATTACTAACTCAACGATTGTTCAACGTGACAATATAATTCTTGATGGTGGTGGCCACAAAATTCAGGGTGGAGGCTTCACGTTTTCGAAGGGTGTGGGCTTATGGGGAAGAAAAAACGTGACCGTTCGGAATGTAGTGATAAAATCGTTTTATTACGGGATAGATATTGAATACAGCGCGATGAATGATAGAATATTGGGATGCAGCATAGCTAACAACACCTATGCTGGCGTATACGTTGGTTCTTCTTCAGGCATTAATGTCACGGGGAATATTTTTTCGCACAATGTCGCGGGCGTGACTCTCGCGTCTTCTTCAAACAACGTCATAAGAGCAAACACCTTTGTCGGGGATGGGTTGTATGTTTCTGATTCTTACGGAAACGTTGTTGACGGAAATGTTGCGAACGGCAAGCCTTTAGTCTATCTAGAAAAGGTGTCAAATCGTAACGTAACTGATGCTGGACAAGTTATTCTGGTTAATTGTAGCAGTATCCGCGTCGAAAACTTGGACTTGTCAGACACGGTTGTTGGTTTGGAAATGTGGGGAACTACCGACAGCAGAATAGTCAACAACACCATCACAAACAGCGACAACAGCATCTGGCTGTACGGCGATGCTTCACACAATCTCATAAGTGAAAACTCCATAATGAACAGTGGAACCAGCGGCATTTACCTAGCTTTCTCATCCAGCAACAACATAACTGCGAACATGGTGCTCAATGCTCAATACGATGGCATTGCACTTGAGTCAAGTTCTGACCATAACCGTGTGATTGGAAATGACGTGAAAAATAATCGTGAATACGGCATCTCTGTTGTCGGCTCTTCGAATAATGTCATTTACCACAACAGTTTCGTCAACAACACACAACAAGCGCATGTCGCATCGCCGCCCGGCATCAGCAACGTGTGGAATTCCAGCTACCCTTCGGGTGGCAACTACTGGAGTAACTATAACGGAACAGACGCTAACAGTGACGCCTTAGGTAACACTCCCTATACTATAGATGCAGACAACAGGGACAACCAGCCACTAATGGGAATGTTCAACACATTCAACGCAGGCACATGGAACGGAACACAATACAACATGAACATCATCAGCAAATCCACTCTCAGCAACTTCAATTTCAACCCAGCCAATCGCACGCTCAACTTCACTGTGACAGGACAAACTGGCACGCAGAGCTTCTGCCGAGTCGACATACCAAAGGCGTTAATGTGGACTGACAATCCTAGTCAATGGACAATAAAAGTGGGCGGCAACCTGACGCCAGCTGACAGAATCATCGAGACCAGCGACACCTCATACATCCATTTCACTTACACGCACAGCACAAAAACCGTGCAGATTCAAAGCACACACGCTATCCCGGAAAACATCTCAAGCATCGTCTTAATAGCGCTGTTGACCATAACTTTAGCCTTATCCGCTATTTACAAAAGAAAACGAAAAGACGCATGACAATTAGAGCGGCCAGATGTATTCGTCTTCGCTTGTCGCGGTGCCGACCACTACTTGAAAATTCGTCTCTTTTTTTGTCTTGACATTCTTCACGCGTTCAAGCACGCCAGAAACACGCACACGATCACCCTTCCTCGCCACGTTTCTGTAATAACCAATCATAGAAACCACGCGGTTAGGCACAGCATCCTCGGTCAAAATCGATTCCTTATCTATGGGCACATAACCTGTCACGCCGTAAACCGCGGGACGAAACATAGCCTCTCTATCATTGCTGATTTGGCAATAAAACTTCACATGTTTCACGGGAGCATATTTGAAAGCGCCATACTTAGCCTTGATTTCCTCGTGTTTCCGCACCGCGTTGTAGACGAACAGCGTATCCTTGAATCGTCCCCTGTAGTGTCTAACCATGTCCAACCGCTTAGTAAACACGAAATTCAGCACATTCCGCTTTACCAAGCGGTCAACTGTGTTTTCCACACGTCTAAAGTTTTTGGCGCCGTAAACCACAAAATCCACATCTGAATCAGGCACGTGCATGTTCAAAACCAAGGAACCGTGCAACCCAAAATCGCTTAATGCTACATGGGATTTCTTCGAGAGAAGCGACAACAGTCTAACAGCCGACTTCTCGAGCCTGTCCTTTCTTCGTTTCTTCATAAGTGCCTGTAAACACTCGTTTGGCAGATAGATTTTTTTAATCTGTTTTAAGGGCACGCTTATTAGGTCTTTTTGCCTAAAGGGACAGTGAAAAACATAATCTGGAAAACTCTTCTTGAACCCTTCTAGAAACGTAGCGTAATTCTCTGCCGTGTAGAGTTTTTCGGCTCTTAAAAGTTGTTGTTTTCCTTTTTTCCACGTTCTCTTCAGGAACCTTATCTTAAAAATCTCCTTGTGCTGCGCGGGTATGTATTTTAGAAATGCGATTACTCTATCCTTTGGGTGCTCATACCCGAACGTGTAGAATACAAAGTTGTCTCTTGTGACGAAAACGTCGCCGTCACGTGGCATCCACCTTGACATAGCATGTGCACCGTATATTTTATAATACGTATTTGAAAGGATAAGCCTATGCAAACCCGAGGCAGTGGGCGTCGCTTCAGAGACCGAGACTTTGTACAGACAAAGGAAGGCTTTTTCTTCTGTGTCGTCGGTCCTTACCATCCAGTCGACCGCGTGTTCGCTTACGTGAAATACGTGCCTGCTGAGAGGGGCAAGTGGAAAGACAAACGCACAAGCTACAAACGTGTAATGAACGCCTATACCATCCCAGACTTGCTCGAAACCTTCAACCTGCTCAAAACCAAATATCCGCAATATCTTTTTCACTCAGAAGTTTACTGCATCACCATGACCGCAGTGCCGCATAGTTATATTTTGCAGCATTACAAGCCAGAAGAAAAACTCGCAAAAATCCTAAAAGCCACGAAAAAAGACGCACTACAAACGAAACTCGCCGCCTTCATTGACCTAGTTTCCAGAAAAAGCGGCATAGCCCCTAGTAATTTTGGCATCACGGGTTCGATTCTTCTCGACATTCACAACCCAAAATTTTCAGACATGGACGTAACAGTATATGGACTACAGAACAGTCTCAAGGTTAAAGAGGCTTTAACTAAAGCTTATGCAACACCAGATTCGGCGGTTAAACGGCTTGAAGACTCTCTACTTGACGATTGGTGCAGAAAGAAAGCCGCACGCTTCCCCCTAAGCCTCGACGACACGCGACGCATTTATGAACGCAAGTGGAACCTCGGAGTCTTTGAAGGAGTGATGTTTTCTGTTCATCCAGCCAAGCTTGAAAGCGAATTGACTGAAAGGTATGGCGACAAAACCTTTCGCCCAGAAAGGCAGCTGACATTGAGCGCAGTGGTCGCCGATGACAGTGAAAGTTTGTTTTTGCCCTGCGTCTACAAGGTTCGCGACGTGAAGGTTACGTCAGGAAAACAAGTGAGTGCTGACATCACTGAGGTGGTGACTTACGAGAGCCTATACGACAGCTTAGTAAGTGTTGGCGAAGAAATAGTGGCCAAAGGAAAACTGGAACGTGTGCATGACAACAGAAACGGCATGGAACACTACCGCGTGCTGGTCGGTTCACCCGAAGGAAAGGGCAAAGAATTCATCAAACCCGTTGAGTAGTCCACATTTGGAGTTTTTCGATATCCTTATTTCTCCCAGTTTATTCTATGTAAAACTTCATAAAATACAATCTCAGAATCATGCAGGTGCAATGAGTGGCTATAATTTCCATAAAAGATTTGACCAAAACTTTTGGAAACACTGCCGCAGTCAATCACCTAAACCTAAGCATAGAAGAAGGCGAAATATTCGGACTATTAGGACCAAACGGAGCAGGCAAAACGACAGCCATCCTCATGCTCGCTACGGTTATACGCCCCACTGAAGGCACGGCTACTGTTGGCGAATACGACATAAGAAAAAACCCAGACAAAGTACGCGCATTGCTGGGCATAGCGTTTCAGGAGCCGAAAATGCTCTGGGTCAGCACGCCTTGGGACATCGTGAACTTTCACGCCAAAGTCTGCGGGTTGTCCACGCAGGACAGAAAACGCAAGGTCAAAGAAATCCTAGACGCGTTGGAGATGTGGGAATTCAGGCACAGAACCGTTCATGCGCTGTCAGGTGGCATGCGTAAACGTGTTGAAATCGCCAAGATTCTGATTCAGAGACCTAAGATTGCCATCGTCGATGAACCCACGGCACAAATTGACGTTGTTGGCAAGCATAAGATTTGGAAGATGCTCTGCGAACTCCGCGACCAAGGAAGCACGATAATTCTTGCCACCAACGAACTCTACGAAGCCGATGTACTTTCTGACCGTGTTGGAATTCTGCACAGAGGACAACTCATCGTGTGTGACACGCCCAAGAAGCTTAAGGACAGCATCCCAGGCGGTGACATTATAGACATCAAACTTGAGAAAGAAGTCACGGCAAAGGACATTGAAGCGCTCAAAGACTTCGAAGAAGTAGTAGACATCCACCAACCCAAACCCGACAACCTACGCCTTCACCTAAACAAAGTGGAAGAAGTCGTGCCGCGAATAATGAACCTGCTAATGAAGAAAAACATGCCAGTTTCTTCAATCCGTATGAGTGAGCCCAGCTTAGACGACGTGTTCTCGCATTTCACGGGTTTGACTATCGAAGAGGCGCAGAAAGGTGGAGCGTGACCGCGTTAACGAACAAGCTGTTTTTAGTGGTTGAAAGAGACATACGCCTGTTCTTTCAGTACAAATTCCTCATCATAATGCGCGGCATCTGGTTTGTTTCGCAAATAGTGCTGTTCGGGCTTATCGCTTCGCGCATGGTCAGCGTTACGGACTATTTCCAGTATTATGTGGCTGGGCTTTCGGTTATGATGCTTTACTCAACAGCCTTGTTCATAGGCTTCGACATCTATGAAGAGGCAGAACACGGCGTATTCGAATACCTGCTCAGTCTTCCAGTCAGCAGAAGACAACTAGTCCTAGGACGTTCCATAGGCGGAGGCTTACGCGCCTTCATATACGTCGGACCACTAATCGGCGTAGCATTGTACGTCATAGGCGCTGTCAACCCCTTAAACTTCTTAATCGCATTCTTCACGCTATTCCTGTTTGCCTTTGGCGTTTCCGGCATGAGCATAACCATAGCCGTAATAATCAAGTCAAGCGACAGGTTCGACATTTTAATGGGCGTATTAGACGCTCTGATCGTGCGCTTAAGCACGGCTATGTACCCCCTAGCCATAGTGCAGCAAGCTAATCCGTTTTATGGTGGGCTTACACAGCTTAATCCCGTCAGTTTCGCTTCGGATTTATTCCGTTGGGGTACGGGTTTAGAGGCAATAATATCACTGAATAATCCCCTTGCGCCGTTGCTAGGCATAGTCGCGTTCTTCTCTTTCTTCACTTTCGTGGGCATAATAATCTACGACAAACGCATAGAAGGCGGAGGCTGGCAATAACTGAACGCCATACTCAACATAGTCGAATACGACTTTAGAAACTTTTTGCGGTACAAGTGGTGGCTCGTGGGTTTAATCAGTATGAATCTTGCCGACTTGTTCATCATGGCCATCGTTTACAACCAAATGCTCAGCAGCGCGATAACGACACAGATCAAGAGCTACTTCAACTTCTTCGCCCCTGGACTGGCTGTGACGGGTTTGTTTGCTTCGGCTTTCATGATTGGCCGCGAGATAAATATGGAACGTCGCAGAGAAGTGCACCACTACATGCTGAGCTTGCCTATGACACGCTTGGAATTAGCCGTAGGTCGAGTATTGTCAGGCGGGTTGAGGGGCATAATCTACATGTCACCCCTGTTGCTGACTTGCTTTGCCTTTCTGGGCGTGCCAAACGTTTGGCAGTTGTTGCTCATCGTGGGTGTTCTGTTTCTTTTAGCCATAGGCATTTCAGGCTTGAGCATAGCCATCGCAGTTTCGACTTCCAGCCTGGAAAAATTCATCACCGCAAGAGGCTTAGTCTACTATGCGCTGTTCTTCTGCAGCAGCGTTTTCTATCCGCTTTCCTTGATACAGCAGTTGGGACAGGAAGGCAAGTTTCCCATGCCGCTGGTGGTCTTAGCAGAAATCAACCCGCTAAGCAGCGCATCGGACATGATTCGTGCTTTTCTGTTGGGCACGCCCGCGTTTTCTGTGAACATGATTCTCAGTGTAGCCATTTTTTCGGTTATATTCACGTTCAGCGCTGCTTTCGCCTACATAAAAATCATTGAGCGCAAATAACTGCTTAAAGCCCCAAGACTTCTTTCAGATGCGCCTGATACGGGCCTAGTTTACCGCCGTAGTTTCCCGCAGAAATCATAACCACACCTGGCACCTGGGTCGCTGCTTTTATTCCCATGCCCATGGCTTTTTTCACGGAATCGAGAGTTAAGCCGTTGATGACGATTTCGTAAATGCAGTGCACGCCTTCGGGGACTTTCGAGTCAGGCACCAGTTTCCGAAGTCTCGGGCAATATTGGTGAAAAGTCGAAGCCGCTAACTTGTACTTTTGCGAACCTGCCTTTGACCCAGACCTACAAATGCCGCCTGGAAAAGGCGTTATTACACCTTCCGCTTTACCATGAATGGCGCTTGTGGCTTCTTCTGCGGCTTTGAGCCCAGATTCGCGGTTTTGCGCCATTATGAGGAAGTTTCCGCCCGCTATGGCTTTGGCTGCGCCGAAGGTGTCTTCGACTATGAATTCGCCTTCCATGACTGGTATGCGCCATATGCTTCTGTCGTCAACCGTGTCTCTTCGTTGGTACCCGTCGCCGAACAGTCTGATGCTTCTGCCGACTTTCAGGTGTCTTTTGGCGTTTGGTAGGGCATCGTAAGCCGCAGTTGTAGGACAGGTCATTATGCACTGCCCGATTCGCAGTATCATCTGCGCTTTTAGGTCGGGTCTTGTTCTGTGATAAAACTGCACCAACGTTCCTACTCGTTTGTCTGGAGTTTTCTCTGGAGGCACCAAGCCCTCTATTCCGGCTTCTGCAGGCGACATTATAATTGACGAAGCGAAACCTGATGCAACGCTTGCAGCCGTTAGCGCCCATCTCTCATTGACTGCGGTGATTAGAACACGCCCCACCCACATGGGAAACATTTCGGCGAAAGTGTCTGAAATCTGAAGAATGTGCCCCATTGGAGATTTGACAACGAAGCACTTTTCCTTGTCATCGTAGCCCACAACTTCAAGCTTACTTTCGCTTTCTGTAGATTTTGATTCCGTCTCGCTCTGTAACATATTCAAACCCAGCCTTTAATAGTTCTTCATCTTCTTTAAGCGTTTTCGCTGTAGCTGTGTGGTATTCATCTCCCTCAAAGTTCACCAAATGCGTGTAAATCAGAGTGCTTGTTATGCTTCTGTGCCCAAGCCTTTCTTGAACGTGTAGGATATCCTTGGTTTTATGATACTCCATTGTCCCGTAGTAGTGCCTTAGTGTATGGAATGTTATTCTGTCTATTCTCGGGCTCTGCACTTTGTTTGCAATTCTTCTTCTCTGATACATGAAGTTCTTTCTGAATTGATTAAGCTCTATGTCGCCCCAGACTTTCTGCGAAACTTTTGGTAGCAAGTTTAACATCGCTATCAATTTTTGGCTAACTCTAAACTGCCTCGCATTGCTACCCTTCTCGGGTGAGTTGAAAGTAATTATCGCATGCTCTACATCTATGTCCGTCCATTTCAACCGCCATGCTTCACCACTTCTTGCACCAGTCTCTTTAAGCAATTGAATGAAAGCCGCAACTTTTCTGCTACATCCAGCTATCAGCTGATCAATTTCCTTTTCTAAGGGTATCCATGGAATTTTTTGAGGTTGTCTTGACCATTTATGAAAGTTTACATGAGACGGTATTGCAATTTTGTTCATCTGGCAGAAGCTGAGATATGCTTGAGCAGCATTATTCTTTGCTCCCTCTGACCATTCTTGCTCTAGTAGCAGTCTTCTTGACCAATCAAATTTTTTTGCGTGGTCAATAGCTTTGAAGACTGTTTCAGTGTCGAATAGGTCAGCGCCACGCTTATGTAAGAGTGAAAGTACTCCTAGTCTTCCTTTAACGGTCTTCTCTTTCAATCCCATCATCAGTTGCTTTGCTCCAAATGTTGCAAGATATCCTTGGATATGCTCTGTGGCCCCCGCAGCCTGCTTTTCAATTCGGGCTTCCACTTCGGCCAAGTTTTTCGCCCCGCCTTCCGAGACGCGTACTCGGCATGTACTATTGTAGTCACGTAAGATATTTAAACCTTGTTCTGCAGTAGTACGTTTATGCGAAGCTACATATTTACTCCTAGAGAGAGGAATGTCATTAACAGATTCTTTGAAGGCAAGGCTAAGCTTGGAGACGACATCATGCGTCAAATCGCTTTGAGGATGAGGGCTTTCGAGGATTTGGCTTTCGACATTGACCTTTATCTCAGGCTGAGAGAAGCGATAGCCGCAGCCTCTGCATAACCACCGCTGAGTGGCTATTCCCTCGTTACTACGAGGATACCTTAAGCCATCTTTCCAGAGCTTCATTGAGCCACATTCCGGACATTGATTCCTCGTAGTATTGCTTAGAGTGTTGTTAGATGGCTGCTTACAGGGCTGGTGCGACTGGACCCTGCCCAACTTTCTGTTGTTCAAGTCGCTTTGTCGAGTATGTGAATCTTGGCGATTGTGGAAGCCAGCCTCTCCCCGGGTCACCACTTGACCTCCAGAGTCTCCAGTTTTTGGCGAAGTTTTTCCTTCTCCTTGCGAAAGTGCTTGACTCTGGTGTTCCATTTTTCCATGTCAATGTAGTGTTGGATGGCGTTTCTGACTACATCTTGTAGGATGTTTGGTGGCAGGGCGTCGAGCTCTACGACGTCTGATCCACCGGTATCCGCCATGAAACGTGCCAGTCGTGGATCGCTTGTTTTAGCGGGAATAGGCGGCAATTGATAACGCTGGATCTGCTCGAGTGTCAGGGCAACGCGCTCGATTTCGAAGTCTTCTGCACCATAACGTTCAAGTCTGCTTCCTAGGTCGCGTTGAATATCTAGTCCAGAAGGATCGTAGTCGCCTAAGTAGAGGAGTATAGTATGCTTGTTGCCATCGCATTCTTGAGCTATTTCGCTGACATAGGTGTAGCTGCCATAGCCTCTTGTTGGAAATGTCTTCACCCTAAAGTTGCCAGCAACAGCTGAGACTAGTCTACTGAGAGCATCCTTCTCCAGCGCAACTAGAACTTGGTATGGTTGATCCTCCCATAATGGTAGTGAAAATCGTTTCCACGCTTCCCTCAGCCCACGTTCAACCTTTGAAAGAAAGCTCTCGGGGCTTTCGTAGCCCCAGTCACCTTGGCCTATGACTTGTCTGCTGCGGTCCTCGATTCTTGAAGCG
>Ga0315268_10004843_pt1 | contig 14531 bp, 12 predicted proteins | sample C1_top_MG_FD_204535 | JGI IMG/M metagenome (GOLD analysis project Ga0315268, IMG submission 204535) | Sediment microbial communities from Yellowstone Lake, YNP, Wyoming, USA - C1_top | ecosystem: Environmental > Aquatic > Freshwater > Lake > Sediment | place: USA: Wyoming | collected 2017-08-01
CGATACGTCGCCGAAAGCTGCCGTCACAGCGAGGATTGGAATTTCATCGATCAGCTCCGCCACGAGGCTCCCCCGAAGGTCGATCGAACCCTTCAGGCCGGAGCTGCGAACGAGGAGGTCCCCCGCTGGTTCCGCACCGACGGTTCGTTCATTCGAGGTTTCGATCTCCCCTCCGATCGACCGGAGGACGTCCAAGACACGAGTGCGCGTCGGATTGAGCCCGATGTTCAGCAGCCGGAGTTCGGATCCCGGCACGAGGAGGGCTGCGGCAACAAGAAAGACTGCACCAGAAAGGTCTCCCGGGATCAAGAAACGGCCCGGGTGAATGGCTGTCTCCCCTCGCACCTCGATGACTTTACCGCTCGGTGACTCGATTACGCTCAACCCGAGCATTCGTTCGGTGTGATCGCGGGTCGGGATCGGCTCGATGATTCTGGTGACGCCATCAGCAAAGAGTCCCGCGAACAGGAGGGCTGATTTCACCTGGGCACTCGCGACAGGCATGCGGTATTCCAGTGTTCGAAGCGAGGTTCGGCCGTAGATCGTAAGGGGAGCGGTGAAATCCTTGGACGCCTCAACCCTGGCCCCCATCGCTTTCAGCGGTTCGATGATCCTCCGCATCGGACGGCGGTTCAAGGATTCATCGCCACCGATCGAGCAAACGAACGGTTGGCCAGCAAGGATACCCGTAAGCAGCCGAATCGTCGTACCGGAGTTACCGGCATCGAGCTGTTCGTCTGGTTTCCGGAAGCCGTGGAGCCCACGCCCGTGGATGGTCAGTTTCGATACGGTGGGAGTGAATCGAACCCCGAGTGACCTCAGGCACCCGAGCGTGCTCCGGGGATCGGCCGCGTCGGGCTCGAAGCCTTCGATCTCTGAATCGCCCTCCGCCAGTGCCCCGATCATCAATGCTCGATGAGCGATGGACTTGTCGCCCGGCACGGAGACGGCGCCGCGCAGCGGTTTGGCAGGTGTCAGCGTTTGGTTCACCGACGGCGCAAGAAGAGAAAATCCTCACGCCGTCGCAGCGATCGTTCGATCCCTTCGCAGAGGTGAGGATAGTTGCCTGGTGATGAAGCGAGGGCCATCAATGGCGCTTGTGAGGCGTCCGATGCTTGTCGTGTGTGGGCTTCTCCCGCCGCTCGCGTGGCCGGTGCATCTCCTCGTGAGCTTTCTCGCCGCCCGGCAGGAGCGCTTTGCGGCTCAAATTGAGTCGACCCTCTTCGTCAATCCGCATCAGCTTCACCTCGATGGTGTCCCCAACCTTGACGATATCGTCGACCTTTGCCACGCGATGAACATCGAGCTGCGAGATGTGCACGAGTCCCTCCTTGCCCGGAAGGATCTCGACGAACGCGCCGAAGTCCATGATCTTCTTCACCGTTGCCTGATAGACTTTGCCCACCTCAGGCACCTCGGTCATCTTCCGGATAGCCGCGATCGCCTTGTCAGCCGATTCTTTGAGCACCGCAGCGACAGTGACGGTCCCGTCATCCTCGATGTTGATCTCAGCGCCTGAATCTTTCACGAGTTGACGGATGTTTTTTCCGCCGGGCCCAATCAACGGTCCGATCATATCGACAGGGATCTTGATCGTTTCCAGACGAGGCGCAAACTGCGAGATCTCCGGCCGCGGCGCCTCGAGGGTCCGGCCCATGACATCGAGGATGTGCATGCGGCCCTCCTTCGCCTGAGCGAGCGCCTTCTCCATAATGTCGAGGGTGATCCCCTTGATCTTGATGTCCATTTGAAACGCCGTTATGCCGAGCTGACTCCCGGCCACCTTGAAGTCCATGTCGCCGAGGTGATCCTCATTGCCGAGGATATCGCTGAGGATGGCAACCTTCTCCCCTTCCTTGACGAGCCCCATCGCGATGCCTGCGATCGCGCGTTTCAGGGGCACTCCGGCATCGAAGAGCGCAAGCGAGCCGGCGCAGACTGTGGCCATGGACGATGATCCATTCGACTCGAGGATATCGGAGACCACGCGTATCGTGTAGGGAAATTCGCTTTCGGCGGGAATCAGGTTCTTGAGCGCGCGCTCCGCAAGGTTGCCGTGACCGATCTCCCGTCGACCAGGCGAGCCGATCCTCCCGACCTCTCCTACGCTGAACGGAGGAAAATTGTAGTGAAGCATGAAGCGCTTCGTCGTCTCCGGCAGCAGGCCTTCGAGGATCTGTTCGTCGAGCTTCGTGCCCAGGGTAACGGTTGTGAGGCTCTGGGTCTCTCCCCGCGTGAACAGGGCGGAGCCGTGCGTTCTGGGCAATGGTCCGACTTCGCATGTGATGGGGCGAATATCCGTATAACCGCGCCCGTCCAGGCGTTTCCCCTCCTCAAGAATGGTGGTTCGCATCGCTTCCCGCTCCAGATCGTGGAGGAGCTCGGCGATCGTCTCGCCAGCGTCGGGATATTTCTCGGCCAGAGCCAGAGTGACCTCTTCATATGCTTTGGCGGTCGATTGCGAGCGCTCCTCCTTTGTCAAGACGGTTCGGCTCAGCTCCCTCAATCGGGCAGCAGCGAGGGCGCGCACATCGGCGACCAGCTCTGCCGGGATCTCAGGGGAAACAACAGAGCGCTTCGCGGCGCCGACAGCTTGGGCCAGCTCCTGTTGCGTTCGGCAGATCTGCTTGATCGCCTCGTGCCCGAACCTCAACGCTTCCAGCATGTCGGATTCCCCGATCTCGAGTGCTTCTCCCTCCACCATGACGATCGAATCCTCCGTGCCGGCGATCGTCACGTCCATATCGCTCTTTTCAAGCTCGCTGATCGTCGGATTGATGACAAACTGCCCCTCAACTCGTCCAACGCGAACTTCCGCAATCGGTCCGTCGAACGGCACGTTCGATACCATGAGGGCGGCTGATGCGGCACACGCCCCGAGGATATCGCCGTCGTGCTGTTGATCGGACGAGTATACGGTGACCAACATCTGCGTTTCGTTGAAATAGTCTTTCGGGAACATCGGCCGGATCGGCCGGTCGATGAGGCGCGACGAGAGGATCTCTTTTTCGGTGGGTCGACCTTCCCGCTTGAAGAATCCTCCCGGGATTTTTCCTGCCGCGGCGATTTTCTCGCGGTACTCGACCTGGAGGGGAAAGAAATCTTGTCCCTCCTTTGGTTCAAGCGCACTCACGACCGTTGCGAGGACCATGGTGTCCCCATACCGAACCATCACCGCGCCGTCGGCCTGCTTCGCGAGCCGGCCTGTCTCAAAGGAAAGTGTTTTTCCATTGAGCTCAATGTTCGTAGTTGATATCATAACGAAGTATCTCTTTCTGTAGAACTGAATGACCGGTGCGTTTTCCGAAACTATGGCACCGCTTTGCCTCCGCCCTATTTGCGGATGTCGAGCTCTTGAATAATTTTCCGGTAACGATTAATATCCTTCCTCATCAGGTGTTCAAGAAGCCTCCGTCGCTTCCCGACAAGCTTCAGCAGTCCCAGCCTGCCGTGGTGATCCTTGGTATGATTGTCGAGATGAGGCGAAAGGCTGTTGATGTGAGCCGTTAGGATCGCGATCTGCACTTCGGGTGTCCCCGAGTCGCTCGCGTTCTTGCCGTACTTCTTGACGAGTTCAGCTTTCTGTTCTCTTGTGATCGGCATTTCAACTCCTTGTAGATGAAGGATTCAACACGGTGAATACTTGGTAACGCCCTATAACATGGCCCTCTTCGATTCTGCAGAGTACACTTTCATTAAGCCCAGACTCTCGGTCTTGTCCCGATGCATTTGTTCGACGAGCAGTTTGACCGACTCGAACTTCATCTCGTCACGAAGACGCTTCAGGAACTGAATCGTGATCGCTCGGCCATAGAGATCGCCTTCGAAGTCGAGGATGTTCACCTCGACGATCCGCTGCCCGTCTGTCGTGAACGTCGGACGAACCCCGATGCTCACCATACCGAACCTTGCGTCGTCTCCCAAATCGACCCGAGCGAAGTAGATACCGTCCCGCGGCACCACCTTTCTGCTGGAGGCCGGGCTGATATTAGCCGTGGGGTAGCCCAGCGATCTGCCACGCCCGTCCCCGCGGACCACCTTCCCGCTAAATGCGTACGGCCTTCCCAGGAGCCGTTCCGCCCGATCGACTCTTCCCTCCAACAAGTGCTGCCGAATCCGGCTGCTGCTGACGATTTCCTCTTCGACGTAGACCGGCTTCATCGCAACGACAGAGAACTCGAACTCTTTCCCCAACTTGAGGAGTTCTTCAATGCTCCCTTCACGGTCCCGTCCAAAGTGGTGATCGTACCCCTCGACCACCTCGCTGACACCCGTCCCCTGAATGATATAGCGCACGAGGAACTCACGCGAGCTCTGGCGTGAGAATTCGTAGGTGAATTCAACCACAAAGAACAGATCGACGCCGAGCTCCTCACACAGCGTTTGGCGTTCCTCAAGTGTCGTCAGGAGGTGAACAGGCGTTCCGCTGAGAACCTCCTTCGGGTGAGGCTCGAAGGTCAGCACGACGCTACGTCCCTTCCGGGCACGTGCGCGCTGCACCACCTCCTCGATCACTTCGCGATGAGCCAGATGGACACCGTCGAACGATCCGACCGTCACCACGGAATTCTTCTGGTACTCAACCTCACCCAGCCGAGACGCCCGTCTCATAGGCTTCTTGCTCCGGTTGCACCTCGGCGCTCAACGCACCCAAACTCTCTATGGAATATGCGTCCTCGACGTGATACGGGCCAATGCGAGTACGGCGAAGATTTTTCAGCGTTGCCCCACACTCTAGAGCAGATCCAACGTCATCGACCAAGCTCCGCACGTAGGTGCCTTTCGAACAGACGATGCGGAACTCGACGAAAGGGGGCGTGAAGGAAGCGATCTCGAACTCCGAGACTTCAATTTCCCTTGGCTCTTTTTCGATTGTCCGACCTTTGCGGGCGTAGGTATACAAGGGCTTGCCGTGATGTTTTGCAGCCGAATACATCGGCGGCCGCTGCAGCTGACTGCCGACAAACCTCTTTGCGGCAGAACGCAGTGCTTCCAGCGTCACCCCGGAGAAGTCGCGGCGCTCCAGGATCTCGGTTTCCGAATCGTGACTGGCCGTCCGAACGCCCAGCTCGAACGTGCCGAGATACTCCTTGTCGAGATCGACGTACCGGTTCATCGTCTTCGTCTGTTTTCCCGTGCACACGATCAAGAGACCGGTTGCCTTGGGGTCGAGCGTACCGGCATGTCCCACTTTTGAAGCGCGAAAGAGCGTACGGACCCGCTGAACCACGCGAAACGATGTCCAGTTGAGAGGCTTATCGATTAGAAGCATCTCCCCTGCACCGCTGAAATCCCAAGCGCCTGTTCGATTCCCGAGCATCACCATTCTCTATTGATCCGTTTTCGGTGAGTCCTTGTGGATCTTGTGCAAGAGGCTCTCGATCCGCATCGCATGGTCGAGCGACTCATCCAAATAGAAGACCAGGGAGGGAGTGAACTTGAGCCGGAGATGGTGACCGAGCTCAGAGCGAACGAAGTTCTTCTCCACCTCCAGGAGTGCGAGCGTCTTCTTTTTTCGCTCCTCATCCCCAAAGATGCTGACGTACACCTTTGCAATCTTCAGGTCAGGAGTCATGCGGACATCCGTAACGGTCATGATACCGTACTCCTCCATGCGAAAATTCGCCTGAAAGATTTCACTGACCAGCTCCTTGACCAGCGATGAGACTTTTTCCGTTCGGACCGACATAGAATTCATTTCCCTTACGACAGCTTCCGCTTCGTCTCGACGAGGGTGTAGGCTTCGATGGTATCGCCTACCTTGATGTCGTTGTAGCCCTCCAGCCCGATGCCGCACTCGAAACCCTGCTCGACCTCCCGGACATCCTCTTTGAACCGCTTGAGCGATGCGATGGTTCCGTCGAACACGACGAGACCATCCCGAATGAGCCGGACCTTGTTGCTACGGACGATCTTCCCTTCCTGGACGTAACAGCCCGCGATCGTCCCTACCTTCGAGATCTTGAAGATCTCCCGGAGCTCGATGGTCGCCAGCACCTGTTCACTGATCGAAGGCGCGAGCATCCCCTCCAACGCGCTCTTGACCTCGTTGATCGCATCGTAGATGATGTTGTAGAGGCGGATATCGACCTCCTCCGCCTCCGCCAGCCGCCGAGCGTTCAGATTCGGGCGTACGTGGAAACCGATGATGACCGCCTGGGAAGCCGCAGCGAGCAGGACGTCTGATTCCGAAATTCCTCCCACCCCCTTGTGAATGACGACGACCTTGACCTCTTCGCTCGAGAGCTTCATGAGAGAGTCTGAGAGCGCCTCGACCGATCCGTCCACATCGCCTTTGACGATAATCCGAAGGTCCTTCACCTGCCCTTCCTTGATCTGCTTCGAGATGTCGTCCAGCGTAATCATGCGGCGCTGCCGGAAGTCCTGCTCTCGTTTGAGCTGCTGCCGCTTCATGCTGATCTCGCGAGACTCGCGCTCGCTCGCCATGGCAACGAGCTCGTCCCCGGCTTGCGGGATGCCGTCGAAGCCAATCAGCTGAACAGGTTGAGACGGATGGGCAACTTCGACGCGGCGTCCACGCTCGTCGAACATCGCGCGGACTCGTCCGCTCCAAATTCCGCAGATGAAGGAATCGCCGATTCGCAGTGAACCCTTCTGCACGAGAACAGTCGACACAATGCCTTTCCCCTTGTCCAGCTCCGCTTCGATGACCACCCCACGGGCAAGTCGGTCGGGATTTGCTTTCAGATCAAGCACCTCGGCCTCGAGGAGGATCTTCTCCATCAGCTGATCCACGTTCTTCCCGGTTTTTGCCGAGAGTTCGACCGATTGATACTTGCCTCCCCACTCCTCCACCAACACTCCTTTTTCCGAGAGCTGCTGGCGAATCCGATCCGGATTTGCCTCGGGCTTGTCGATTTTGTTGATCGCAAGAACGATCGGGACCCCTGCGGCCTGGGCGTGACTGATTGCTTCGACGGTTTGCGGCATGACGTTGTCATCGGCCGCGACGACGAGGACGACGATGTCGGTTACCTGAGCGCCGCGGGCGCGCATGGCGGTGAACGCCTCGTGGCCTGGTGTATCGAGGAACGTAATTTGTTTACCGTCGGGCAAGGTCACTTCGTATGCGCCGATGTGCTGCGTGATGCCACCCGCCTCACCGGCTACAACGTTTGAGCGCCGTACATAATCCAGAAGTGATGTCTTCCCGTGATCGACGTGTCCCATGATGGTCACCACGGGCGGCCTGTGCTTGAGGGTGGAGGGATCATCCTCAGCGTCGGCAAGGACATCGGCGGTGAATTCCGATTCAAAATCGACCTGGTAGCCGAACTCGTCTGCGACGACGGTGATGGTGTCTTTATCCAGTCTCTGGTTGATCGAGACCATGATGCCCAGGCTCATGCATTTCTGAATCACCTCCGCGACGGAGGCCCGCATCAAATTCGCCAACTCGCCCACCGTCACGAACTCCGTTACCCGGACGTGCGTTTTCTCTTTCTCACGCTCCTCCTGAATCCGCAATTCTTCCTCCTCACGTTCCCGCTTCCGTTTCTTTCGAATGGCAGCCCGCGCGCTGAACGAGTCTTCCGTCATCTCGGCGAGCGTCTCACGGATCGCCTTCTCCACCTCCTGCTCGTCCACCTCTGCGTGCCGTACCTTCTTCCGTTTGCGAGCTTTCAGCTCAACCTCATCTTCCACGGTTGGCGCGCGCCCAGGCGTCTTCTTCGCTTCCTCGCGGACTTTCTTCTTCTTCTTTTTCTTCTTCTTTTTCTCCTCTTCCGTCTCCTCCGCGACCGCTGTTTCCGCAGGCGCCGTGATGTCAATCTTGCCTTTGATCGTCAGCCCGATCCGTGGGCGCGCGATCGCCTCTTCGAGAGGCGAGAGGGGCTTTCTGCCTCGAGCCGGGGCTCCTTTGGCAACGATGGGTTGGGGAAGGTGGACAGCTTCTTGGACGGGCTCGGGAGCTGCCATAGGCTGCTGCACTTCAACCGGCACCGCGACTTCCTCGACAGGCGCAGGATGTCCCGTCTCGACTTCGGCCGGCGCCTTCTCGACGGGGGCTACTGCCTCGACGGCGGGCGCCCTGGCAGGAGAAGTGACCTCTTCGACAGCTTCTTTCTTCTCGGGCTTCTCAGGGACCTCTTTCTTGCGGGAGGTGCGAAATTCATGCAGCTTGCGCTGGTGGCGCTCCGCGACGTCCTTTTCCTTTTTGAAGTGCGCGAGGACCGCCGACAACATCTCGTCCGTCACGGACGACATGTGGTTCTTGACCTCGAACCCCTTCTTGTGAAGAAACTCGATGACCGTTTCACTCGAAAGGTTGAGCTCCGTCGCTAGCTTGTAGATCTTGACCTTTTTGGCTGCACTTTCTGGCATTCCGACCTTCGCAAGTGTTAATCAGCGATTGTTCGTCAACCGCCTATTGCGCATCCCCCCCTTTGTTTTCCGGACTCTCTGTTGACTCGCTCGCATCGGGAGCCTCGCTCTTCGTCGCCACTTCCCCGGCTGACTCCTCGGCCTGGGTTTCGGGCTCCTGCGTGACGACTTCGGCCGCCGCCGCGGGGGGCGCGGGTGCTTCCGTGCCCTCCTCGGCATCTTCGATCTCGGCTTCCTCCAGTCCTTTTCTCAAGAGCTGGATAATTTCCGCGATCTTTTCACGCTCGATACCGAGAGCAGAGACGAGCTCTTCCGGCGGCGCGTCGATGACGTCGCGCACCGATTCATACCCTTCATCGAAGAACTTGTGGAACGTGACATCTCCGAGCTCCTCGCGGAATTCAGACAGATCCATATCATACTCCTCTTCCTCCCCGCCTTCCTTGATCAATTGAATGTCGAATCCCGTGAGCTTTGAAGCGAGCCGGACGTTCTGGCCGTTCTTGCCGATCGCAAGCGACACTTGGTCCGCTGCAACGGTGACGGACGCCCGTTTCGTCTCCTTGTCAATCTGAATCTCCTTCAGCTTCGCCGGCGAGAGAGACTTGGTGATGAACGTCGTTGGGTCGTCGCTCCAGTTGATCACGTCGATGTTCTCGTTGTTGAGCTCCCGGACGATGGCGTGGATCCTCACTCCCTTCATCCCGACGCAGGCACCAACCGCATCGATGCGGTCATCGTGGGAGAGCACGGCCACCTTCGCCCGGTCGCCCGGCTCCCGGGCGATTGCCTTGATCTCGATGATCCCATCGTAGATCTCCGGTATCTCAATCTCAAAGAGCCTCATCAGGAATTGCGAGTCCGTCCTCGAAACGATGACCACGGGGTTCCCGGCACCCTTGCGCACTTCCTTGACGACAGCACGTATAGTGTCTCCCTTCTTGTACCGTTCTTTGTAGATTTGTTCGCTTCGAGGGAGGATCAATTCGTTCTTGTTGTGGATGACGAGGATCTCTCCCTTCCCCTTGCGGATCTGGTAGATTTCGCCGACGACAATCTCACCGAGGGAATTGCTGTACTCATTGTAGATCGCTTCTCGCTCGATCTCCTTGATCCGTTGGTTCAGGTTCTGCTTTGCGCTGACGACGAGCCTCCGGCCGAAGCTTGTCAGCGGGACGATCTCAACGTAGTCCTCCCCGATTTCGATCTCTTCGCCCGAATGCCGGCGCGCCTCCTTGTAGTCGATTTGTGTCACCGGATCCGTTACGGTCTCTACCACCTCACGCTCAAGGTAGATCTCGATATCCCCTTTGTCCATGTTCACGACGACATCGAATTTCGCCGTCGGGCCGTATTTCTTTCGGACCATCATCCCGAAAATATCCTCGACGATCCCGACGAGGATATCCTTGTCAATCCCCTTCTCCCGAACCATTTGTGCAAATGATTCGACAATCTCGTGATTCATTTCATCCTCCAAACATTAAGCGATCCGCCGAGCCGTTCACCAGGGAAGCAGCTCCTTCGCTTCGATAATCTGGGCAAACTCTACCTTGATCGGTTCACCTGACTCCGCAGAGAAGGTGAGTGTGCTCTCCTCGACCGACTCGAGCGTTCCAGAGGTCGTGGTCGAACCTTCCGGTCGCCTGAAGGTCACCTTGAACTTCCTGCCGATGTTCTTTCGAAACTGGCGCAGAAGCCGGAGCGGTCTGTCCATCCCGGGGGAGGAGACTTCGAGTTGGTAGGGACCTTGCAGGAGGCCGTCCTGAGCCAACGCCCGGCCGAGCTCCCGGCTGATCTCCGCACACTCGCCGATCGTAATCCCTTGATCCGTGTCCAAGTAGGCCTGCAGGATCTTCGTACCCCGTTCAGGCCGCACGGCAACATCAACCAAGAACGCGTTGTGACGATCAAGAATAGGTGTCAGGAGTTCCTGCAGTTTTTGCTTAATTTCGAGTATCGTCATGCTTTCAAAAAAAATAGCCCGAAACAGGCGGGCTATTTCTGCAACGTGGCAACACAATATACAGAATCCCCCTACAAGACGCAAGAGGAATTTCGCTAGAAATTCGTGACCATTTCGTGGACTTTGTAGAACTCGTCGATGATCTCCGCCGCTCGCTTTGGGTCGTCCGTCACCTGGAAAAGCTCAAGATCTGGAGGAGAGATGTTCCCCGCCGGTAGCACGACAGTCCTCAGCCACGCGAGCAGTCCGTTCCAATATTCCGATCCGATCAGGATGACAGGAAATGGCTTTGTCTTCCCCGTTTGAATGAGTGTGACGGCTTCGAAGAATTCATCCAGCGTGCCGAAGCCTCCCGGGAGGACGACAAAGCCGTGCGCGTACTTCACGAACATGACCTTCCGGACGAAGAAATGACGGAAGGTTGTGAGACGATGCTTGTCCACGTACGGATTGGCTTCCTGCTCGAACGGGAGTTCGATATTTACCCCAACCGACGCGCCGCCTGCCTCCTGCGCACCCCGATTCCCGGCCTCCATGATGCCGGGGCCGGCGCCTGTCAAGATGTTGAAGCCGCGGTTCACAAGCTCGATCGCCACTTGACGCCCGAGCTCATAATGCTTGTCTCCCCGTTTCGAGCGAGCGGAGCCGAAGATCGTGACGAGGTTGTCCTCTCTCGACAACGTCGTAAATCCATCGACAAATTCCGCCATGACCCTGAAGATGCGCCACACATCGTCCTGCGCACTCACGAGATTGCGGAGCTCGATGTCCTGACGGAGATCATGCAGTGAAGGTCTTGCAGAGTCGTCCATACGTTCGCCCATCGATTAGTTGTGAAAAGCTTCTGTGAGTATTGCTATCGTAGGGAAAGGAAATTGAGAAGGATCCGTTTGCCGTGCGGTGTGGCAATCGACTCCGGATGGAACTGGACGCCGAAGGTCGGATATTCTTTGTGCCGCAAGCCCATGATCGTCCGGTCGGACGTCCAGGCGGTCACCTCGAGGTCGGGAGGAAGCGATTCTTCCTCGACCATCAGCGAGTGATAGCGTGTCGCCATGAACGGTGAGGGGATCTTCGCAAAGAGGCTGTCGCCACCGTGAAAGACTTCAGAGGTCTTGCCGTGATAGATCTCATTCGCCTTGACGACCTTTCCCCCGAGCGCTTCACCGATCGCCTGGTGGCCCAGGCAAACGCCGAGAAGTGGAATGTATTGGTGAAACTGTCGTACCACCTCGACGGAGATCCCAGCCTGCTTCGGCGTGCACGGTCCCGGCGAGATCACGATACGCTCAGGCTTCATCTGTCGTATTCCGTCCACCGTGATTTGATCGTTTCGTGCCACTGTCTGCTCGACGCCCAGCTCGCCGAGGTACTGAACAAGGTTGTAGGTGAATGAATCGTAATTGTCGATGATGAGGATCATGGTCTTCCCGCAGCTTTCTCCTCTCTGGAATGCGCCCTAGCGAGTTTCCAGCATCTCAAGGGCTTTAAGGTTCGCTCGGAGCTTCTCGATTGTCTCCTCATACTCTCGTTCGGGCTGCGAGTCGAAGACGATCCCCGCTCCAGCCTGGAAGTACAACATTGAATTCTTGATGACCAGGGTTCGGATGGCGATGCAGGAGTCCAGATTCCCGGAGAAATCGACGTAGGCGACAGCGCCACCGTAGATCCCACGCTTCACAGGCTCCAGCTCCGCGATGATCTCCATCGCCCGAATTTTCGGCGCGCCCGTCAGAGTGCCCGCCGGGAAGCAGGAGAAGAGCGCATCAAGCGGTGAAAGGCCCTTGCGCAAGCGCCCGCTCACATTTGAGACGAGATGCATCACGTGCGAATACCGCTCAACGATCATGAACTGATCCACGCTGACAGTCCCAAACTCGCTGATTCGCCCGATGTCGTTCCTGCCAAGGTCGACAAGCATGAGATGTTCCGCACGCTCCTTAGGATCACTCATGAGTTCAGCCTCGAGTCGATCGTCCTCCGCCGTGTCGGTACCCCTTCGCCGCGTCCCCGCGATCGGCCGTGTCTCGACGATCCCGCGCTCCACCCGCACGAGCATCTCCGGCGACGATCCCACGACGACGAAGTCTCCGAAGTTCAAGAAGTACATGTACGGTGACGGATTGACGGTCCGGAGCGTCCGGTACACGTCGAAGGGGGCAACCTCAGCGCGCTGCTCCAATCGTTGGGAGAGAACCACCTGAAAGACGTCGCCCTCGACGATATACTGACGGGCACACTCGACCGCATTGCAGAAATCTTCATGACGAGTGAGGAACTTGATCTCGCCGTCCGTTGTGGCGGGCGCCAGCTCCGTCTCCACGTCTTTTCGCAAAATGATCTTCAGCCGCCGGATCTCCTCGACGGCCTTGTCGTACTCCTTGCGTAGGATGGTCTCCGTCACTCCATCGCGCGGCACATAACCGTTCGAGACGAGGACCAGCTGGTGCCGTATATTGTCGAAGACGAGGACGACATCGTAAAAGAGCAGAAATGCGTCCGGCACCTTCAGGTCGTCGGTGCTCACCACGGGCACGCGCTCGACGAGCCCGGCCGCCTCGTAGCCGAAATAACCCACAGCACCGCCGGAAAGTCGTGGCAACTCCGTGCTCTGAGCGGTCCTGATGTGACCGAAGATCTTCTTCAAGGCCTGCAGTGGATGATCGGCTGGAGAGACGAGCGTAGGGAGGAATTCCACATCATCGTGCAAGGGCTTGATCTCGAACCGATCACCGTTGATCGTGAAGCTCATGAAGGGATTGTAGCCGAGGAACGAATATCGCCCGAGCTTCTCCCCCCCTTCCACGCTCTCAAGCAGGAACGAGTAGGGGCTCTCATCCTTGATCTTCAAGTAGACGGAAACAGGCGTCTCCGCATCTGCGAGGATCGTCTCGTGGACCGGGACGACATTTCCCTTGCCGCTCAGCTCTTTGAATTCTTCAAACGTGGTCATAGCTCAACAAAGGGGTCACCCGGTCGGACATCTGCTCGCTGCGCAGGATCGCGGGCCATATGCGTGAGCTTGGTCGGCTCTTACGCCTCGATCGTCGGCCAATGGATCTCACAATTCGGGCCCTCGAAGCTCTGCACCAGCCTCCTGAACTCATCATCGACAGTTCTGGGTCGATTCGTCGCGGGGTCGAGCCAAACATGGTAGGCGACATTGAAGGCGACGATCTGGCCGCCTTCAGCTTTTTCCATAAGGCCTTCCATCGCGAAACTCGAGTTTCGGATGTAGGAAGTCCTCGTGTAGACGTTCAGCAACTCGTCGAAGCAGGCCGGCGACTTGTAGTCGATCTCGTTGCGGACGAGGACAACCTTCGAGCTGCCCTGGATCGTGTTGAGATCCACCTTCGCCCCCAACTGCTTTAGGTACTCCACCCTCCCCACCTCGAAATACAGAAGGTAGTTGCCGTTATGAACGATCCCCTGCCAATCCACTTCGTAGTTGCGCACCCGAATCTGGAACCGGTGTCTGAATTTTTCTCGCTCAGTCACGGAGCTCAATCCATGAATGTATTGGCGAGGATGCTCGCCGCAATCTTCACTTGGTCCATCGAAACGTCGAGATGGGTGACTGCCCGAATCGTTGTATACCCGGCATCTGAGAGGAGGACGTTCTTCGCCTGAAGCAGCGCAAGGGCATCCGCGGACGATTTGCCGGTCTGGCCGATGTCGATGATGACAATGTTGGTCTGCACGGAAGCGAGATCAACTGAAAGCCGGGGTATGGTTGCGATGTCTTCCGCGAACCGACGCGCCTTTTCATGGTCCTCCCTCAGTCGCTCGATATTGTTATCGAGCGCGTAGAGGGCGCCTGCCGCGATGATGCCGGCCTGCCGCATCCCGCCACCGAAGATCTTTCTGAACCTCCGGGCTCGCTGGATCGTCTCTTCCGACCCGGCAAGGGCGGAACCTACAGGAGCACCGAGACCTTTCGAAAAGCAAACGGAGACTGTGTCGAAGTGCTGCGCGTACTCCCGCGGATGGATTCCCGTGGCGACCCACGCGTTCCAGATACGAGCTCCGTCGAGATGCATCTTGACCCCGATTGCTCGTGTGAACTCTCGGATCTTTCGGATCTCGTCTAATGGGTAGATGGTGCCGCCTGCGCGGTTGTGCGTGTTCTCCAGGCAGATCAGCGAAGTGCGCGGCATATAGTAGGCGGTCGGCCGGACCGCCGGCGCAAGCTGCTCCGCACGGATGACGCCCCGCTTTCCTT
>Ga0315268_10004844_pt1 | contig 14530 bp, 17 predicted proteins | sample C1_top_MG_FD_204535 | JGI IMG/M metagenome (GOLD analysis project Ga0315268, IMG submission 204535) | Sediment microbial communities from Yellowstone Lake, YNP, Wyoming, USA - C1_top | ecosystem: Environmental > Aquatic > Freshwater > Lake > Sediment | place: USA: Wyoming | collected 2017-08-01
GCAACTTAACTCGGTTTCATGGCGAATGCCATCCGATACGGATAGGGAGGGATGAATAGAGGTTTTGCTAATTCCTTCTCGTCAGGAATCGCCGTTTGCTCTCCTGCAAGAGAGCGTTTCCGGGTGAGAAGGAATGCAACTTGCTTAGTGCAAATGTTTCTTCCGGAAGTGGAGCAGGCTGCCTCCCGAGGGCTGGAAATCCGTCTCGGATGCCTCGGACTTGAGCTGTTCAAGGTCGCGGTCGAACAGGCTGCTGACCAGCCCGGTGACCTGCGCGACGTCTTCCGGACCGAAATGGCGCGAGAGGAGACCGGCCACATCTTCGATCATGCGGTTGCGCTGCACCTGGTGGATGGCCGCCGCGGTCGGACCGACAAAGAGCACCTGGTATTCGTCGCGGCCATCTTCGTAGTAGTGGGTCAGCTCGATCTCAGAGGCGTGCTCGGTCAGCGGGCCGAGTGCATGCAGTGCTTCTTGCAGGCGATGGACAAAGTTTCTGCCTACTTCACCCGTCCAGCAGATTTCCAGCGTGCGGTCCGAGCGGTGAAAGACAATGCCGGGTTCTTCCTGCTCCTGGCTGCGGGCCTCGGCAATGGTTTCCACATCCAGGTATTCCAGCCACTTGCGCAAGCCGTTCTCGACCTGGATTAGGGATACTCCTTTGCAAAGCTGGAGAGTGCCGTGTACGTGGACTTCGATGCGCATGGTGCAACTCCTGTGAGCGAACTTCTTTAAACCTAAAAACAGCATTTCACCGCAAAGGACGCAGAGGAAAAACATGGGATTGACGAATTGTAACGATTTACCCATCTGGAGAATGGGCTGTGTTGCTTAACCATTTGAATCCCTTCGCGTCCTCAGCGCCCTCTGCGGTTCAATAGCTTTTTTCGTGGGTTAAACAACTTTCATTTTACTCCATCGTCCCCGCCGTTGGATGGAATATAATCCGCCCCATGTTCACTTTCGACACAGTCGGCGTCATCCACTCCTGTTTCAAGGAAAAATTCGGTATTCCGCGCCAGCCGGGCCTGGTGCCGGCGGCGCGGGCGGTGCTGGAGCTGCTGCCGCCCTATAACAGGGTGGAGGCGGTGCGCGGGTTGGAGGGTTTTTCCCACATCTGGATCACTTTCGTTTTCCACACCCGCCTCGGCGAGCCGTGGAGCCCGACAGTGCGGCCACCCCGGCTGGGCGGCAACCGCCGCGCAGGCGTGTTCGCCACCCGCTCGCCGCTGCGCCCCAATCCGATCGGCTTGTCGGCAGTAAAACTGGAAAAGATCGAGGCTGCAGCGGGATCTGTCCGGCTGCACCTGCAAGGCGTGGACTTGCTCGACGGCACGCCGGTGCTCGATATCAAGCCCTACCTGCCTTACGCCGACAGTATTTCCGCTGCGACCGGGGGCTACGCGCCTGAGGCGCCCGCCGCCACGTTCGAGGTAAATTTCAGCCGGGAAGCCCTTGCAGTCTGCGCTTCGGCCAGGGATCAGGCACCGGAACTGGAGCTACTGATCCGCCAGATCCTGGCTCAGGACCCGCGCCCCGCCTACTATGGCAAGGGCGGCGGCAAGCAGGCTTTCGGCATGCGGCTGTCCGGCTATGAGGTGAAGTGGGAAGTGAAGGGCGATGCGGTGGTGGTCACTGCTATTGCCCTTGTAGGCGAGTAAAATTCAAGCTTTTACCGCAGAGGACGCGGAGGACGCAGAGGAAAGCAATGCTTGAGAGGCAAACGCTTGCTAAGTTTTTCAGCGCAACCTACCGATCCTCGTTTTTCCTCAGCGTCCTCCGCGGTTCAATCACTTTTCGGGTTTATAATTTCAACCATGAAATATCTCGTCATTCCCGTCACCCCCTTCCAGCAGAACTGTTCCCTGATCTGGTGCGAAGCAACCGGCGAAGCCGCCCTCATCGATCCGGGCGGCGAGGCCGACCGGCTTCTCGCAGCAGCGGAGGAAAAGGGGCTGCGGCTGACGAAGCTGCTGCTCACACACGGGCATCTGGATCATGTCGGCGCGGCGGCGGAAATTGCCGCACGGCTCAACATTCCGATCGAGGGGCCGCAGCGCGAGGATGCTTTTATGCTGGAAACGCTACCGCAGCAGAGCGAGATGTTCGGCTTCCCTCATGCGGACAGCCTGATGCCGGACCGCTGGCTGGAAGACGGCGATCAGGTGCGTGTTGGCCGCGTGACGCTGGACGTGCTGCACTGCCCTGGTCATACGCCGGGCCATATCGCCTTCTTCGATGCCGATAGCCGGATGGCGTTCGTCGGCGACGTGCTGTTCAAGGGCTCCATCGGCCGCACGGATTTTCCGCGCGGCGACTACAATACGCTTATTCGTTCGATCCGCGAGCGGCTGTTCCCTCTGGGCGATGACGTCAGCTTCATCCCCGGCCACGGCCCGGCTTCCACCTTCGGCTATGAGCGCCGCACCAATCCTTACGCGGGCGACGAGACCTAGCACGCCGCTGTTCGAGTTGGCCGGAAGAGGGTAGGCGCCCGCCTGGCTCGTTTCAACATTTCCGCCGGCAAGGTTATACTGCGCTGACTTACTATGCCCCCACCGTACCCCTCATGAATGCACTGATCCTCAAACCCGGCAAGGAGAAATCCTTGCAGCACCGCCACCCCTGGGTCTTTTCCGGCGCAGTCGAGCGCATCAAGGGCGAGCCCCAGCCCGGAGAAACAGTCGCCGTGCGCGACACCCACGGGGCATTTCTGGCTTATGCCGCCTATAGCCCCCAATCGCAGATCCGGGCACGGGTGTGGGGCTACCGCGAGAACGAGGCGGTGGATGCTGCATTTTTCCGGGCACGCCTGGCGCGTGCTATTGAATTGCGGCAAGAATTGGGTGAGGTCACCGATGGCGTGCGGCTTGTGCATGGTGAATCCGATGGCCTGCCCGGCTTGGTGGTGGACCGCTACGGCGACACGCTGGTGATGCAGGTGCTTTCGGCCGGGATGGAGCACTGGCGGGAAACGCTGGTCGAATTGCTGGTGGAACTGACCGCTTGTGCCAATCTTTATGAGCGCTCCGATGCCGAGGTGCGGGAAATGGAAGGCTTGCCTGTGCGCAAGGGGATACTGCATGGCACGCTGCCCGCCCCGCTGGTGATCCGTGAACATGGTTTGAAGTTTTTGGTGGATGTGGAAAAGGGCCAGAAAACAGGCTTCTATCTTGACCAGCGCGATAACCGCCGCCGTATCGGCGAGCTGGCGAAAGACAAGGATGTGCTCAACTGTTTCTGCTATAGCGGGGGGTTCAGCTTAAGTGCGCTCCAAGGCGGTGCGCGTTCGGTGCTGTCGGTGGACAGCTCCGCCGAGGCGCTGGAGCTCGCACGGGAAAATACCAAGCTCAACGGGCTGCCGGAAGATCGGGCAGAGTGGCAGGAGGCTGACGTGTTCAAGGCGCTACGCCTGTTTCGCGATCAGGGCAAAAGCTTCGACCTGATCGTGCTCGACCCACCCAAGTTTGCACCCACCGCCCATCACGCCACCAACGCGGCGCGCGCTTACAAGGATATCAACCTGTGGGCGCTCAAGCTGTTGCGGCCGGGGGGCTTGCTCGCCACTTTTTCCTGTTCGGGCGGTGTGAGCCCCGAGCTGTTCCAGAAAATCCTGGCCGGTGCCGCGCTGGATGCCGGCGTCACTGCGCAGGTCGTGGGCCGCTTTGCCGCGGGGACAGACCACCCCGCGGTGCTGAATTTTCCCGAAGGCGAATATCTCAAAGGACTTTTGCTGCGCCGCGTGGAATAATCCTAAAAACGGCTATTGACCGCCAAGACGCCAAGATCGCCAAGAAATTCATGCCGTGACAGGATGCTTGCAGGTCACCCATAGTGTGATTCGGCTAACTCGGCCTTTTCTTCGACATTACTTGGCGTCTTGGCGGTTCAAATGCTTTTTATGGGATAAATTGTGAAAAAAATGCTGATTCGCTTTTTACTGGTTCTAGTGGCAGTTTGCGCGGCCCCCCTGGCGCCCGTCGCGGTCGCCGCGAACTGTCGCGAAGCGGCGCATGCGCTCAACCAGCGCCTGCCGGCCAAGGTCGACAAGGCGGAACTGGCCGAAATACTGGAATCTCTGAATGCTAGCCGCAACGCGCGGTTACCTGAAAAATTTGTGACCAAGCGGCAGGCGCAGCAAGCAGGCTGGCGGCCTGGCCGGGACTTGTGGCGTGTGCCCGCTCTCCGGGATAAAAGCATAGGCGGCGACCGCTTTGGCAACCGCGAGGGCAGGCTGCCGCCAGGCGACTGGCGCGAAGCCGATCTTGATTACAAGGGCGGGCACCGGGGAGCGAAACGCCTGCTGTTTTCCCGTGAGGGCATGCGCCGCGTGACCGTTGACCATTACCAGACCTTCGTCGAGGTGCCGCCATGCCAGTAAAACGTTGTGTTCTGCGCGACATTCGCACCCTTGCCCGGTTCTATGACGAACTGGCGCGCCAGTTGGATTTCCCCGCTCATTTCGGGCGCAACCTGGATGCCTTGTGGGACACGCTGGCCGTGGATGTGGCGGGGCCGTTCGAGATCGTCTGGGAAGGCGCGGAACTGGCTGGGAAAAGTCTGGGCGAGGACTACGCCAGGCTGGTCGCGCTGCTGAATGAGCTGGCGGCAGAACGCGGCGATTTCACGTTCAAGCTGCGCTGACAACGCAATACCCTCCTGCACCCTTGCTTTCAATCGCGTGTAGCACTTATCCCGCGACAGGCCCTTAATGCCAGCGACGTGGCAGCGTGATTCGATTGCCCTGGATGGTGCGATTGGTGTAACGTTCAAATCGTGAATTTTCGTCAAGTCCGAGTGGTGAACGATGAGCGATAACCCCATAGAGAATCGGCTCCGGGCGGCATACGCTGCACTGGATCCGGACAGCAAGGATGCGACAGCGGCCGACGTCGTCGTGTCGCTGCAGACCGAGCCGGTGATTTTCCCGCGCGAGAAGGTCATTTCCGTGACGGTATATGTGCTCGGGGTCAACGATTTTCACGAGCCCGACGTCTTTGTTACCCAAGTGACCTGTGCCGAGCGGGAATACCATGAGGAGTTTTTGCATCTTGCCGTGGCCGAGGAGCGCGCCAAGGAGCAGGGATTTAGCGACCCTCTGTTTTCGTTCGACGAGCGCGAGAGAAATATTATCGACAAGCTGCACGGCCTGTTTGGAAAGTAAGAGGCTCTAAATGAACCATTATCATGTTTCTTTCGTGGACAACGAGGGCTCGTTCTATTCCGCCTCGGTAGAAACGCCCCATGACCTGTTTACCACCGAGGGGATCGATGGCATCGCGCTGGAGTTGGGCGAAAGGCTCAGCCAGGACGAACCCGTGGCGGTGATCAACGTGATCCCGCTCAAGTCGTAAGCCTTGCGTCCCGGTCACAGGTCGCGAGATGCCTCGCCGGACAGGTTGCACTACGCTTCCCGCGTTTCATGCTTCCTTGCGATGACGTTCCGGATCAACCTAAAAACGGCTATTGAAACCGCCAAGACGCCAAGATCGCCAAGAAACTCATGCCGTGACAGGCTGCTTGCAGATCACCCATCGGGTGATTTGGCTAACTCGTCTTTTTCTTCGCCATTTCTTGGCGTCTTGGCGGTTCAACTGCTTTTTATGAGATCAATGCAGGGCTTCATGCATTAGTTGAGTAAAACAGTCGGGTACAGTATACTCTTGAAATTTTAGCGGGCAAGCGCGTAGTGGTGGCTGTCCGATGTAAGGAAAACGACGATGACAAGTGAAGTGTTCGAACCGAAAAACGAACTTGAGAAAAAGCTGGTGCTTGCCTGGGAAGGTACTATGAGCGGCGAGGCGTTCATGCAGGAACTGCTGGCCTCCGAGGTCTTTATGCCGATCGAGGACGACGAGGTGATGCAGGGCGTGCAACGCTCTTCCAAGGCCAAGCCGCTGGTGCTCCAGTCCGAGGACGGGGCGGCGGTTCTGGTCTTGTTTACCAGCCCGGATCGTGCCAAGCCCTTCCTCAAGGACTATCCCGGCTTCACCGGGGGGCTGCTGACAGAATTCAAGTGGGTGCTGGAGAAAATGGGTACAGGCCACGGCATCGCGCTCAATCCCGGCTGGGAGGCGGGTTTCGACATGGAGCCGGAGATGTTGAGCCAGCTTTAACCACCCGCTTTATTGAGGAAATCGGCCGATAGGCGCAGAATATATTGCGCTGACCGATTTTCCGGCATTGCGGGAGTGATACATGGCACAGCTTCTCAATCTATCCAGGGCGGCGCGTTTGGTGGGCGTGACGCGGGTCGCGCTGCAACATAAAATCAAGGAGGGCGTCCTGCCCTCATTCGACGGCATGGTAGAGGCGGAGGATTTGCTCCGTATTTACCCCGATATCCAGTTAGAAGACAACACTGCCTACGAGCGGGTCGCGCAGATCAAGGAAAAATCCTTTGGCAAGCGGGTGTTCGAGCGCTCTCTGCCGGACAAGGAAGTCCTGGCCGCGCGGCTTACCGGCTTGGGCAAAGAGCTGGCGGAAGCGCGCGGTTCGCTCAAGCTCTACCGCACTATTGTCGAGGGTCTGGAAAAACAGCTCAAAACATGGGACAGCGCAGGGGAGGCATTGCAGGCCGCCGCCGCTTCGCTCCGAATGTGGCTGCACCAGGAGCTGGCGGCGGGCGCTTCACTAGGTGCGTCGCCCAATCTGACGATCCGCGACAGCTTCCTGCGCATCATGGCGGCGCAGGTGAAAATCCAGCCCAGCGGCCACGAATTTTTCGTCGAGGGCGCGGTCACCCTGCTCGAAGCTGCGCTGCGCGCCGGCCTTTCGCTCAACTATGGCTGCAGCAACGGCAATTGCGGGCAGTGCAAGGCGCGAGTCATTTCCGGCCAGGTGATGAAGGTGCGCCACCACGACTACGTTCTGACCGAAGCCGAAAAATCTGCGGGCTATGCCTTGATGTGTTCGAACACTGCCGTGACCGACGTGGTGATCGAGGCGGGAGAGGCGGAAAGTGCAGCGGATATCCCGCTCCAGCACATCACGGCGCTGGTCAAGAGCGTCGAGCCGTTGGGCGACGAAATGCTGCTGCTGCATCTGCAAACACCGGGCAACAACCGGCTGCGTTTTCTGGCCGGGCAGAATGCCATACTACAGCTCGGCCACTCGCTTGCGGCCGAATTCCCGGTGGCCAGCTGTCCCTGCGACGACCGCAATCTGCACTTTCACATCCGCAATATACCGGGCAATCATTTTTCCGATTATGTCGCCACCCAGCTTAAAAAGGGCGAAGAGGTTGTCGTGGAGGGGCCGAAAGGCGGATTCGTCCTGCACGAGGATTCCGCCAGGCCCTTGATCTTCATCGCCTTCGGCGCGGGTTTCGCGCCGGTGAAAAGTCTGATGGAGCATGCCATGGCGCTTGATACCGCCGAGTCGGTGCATCTGTATTGGGTGGTGTCGCGCGAGGCCAACCTTTATCTCGCCAACTGGCCACGGGCCTGGGCGGATGCGCTGGATAATTTCCGCTACACGCCGCTGGTGGCGGGAACCGATCTGGAGACCTCAGCCGGCCGCCAGCAAGGACTGATCGACGGATTGTTGCAGCGGATTGTCGACGATTACCCGGCGCTGGATGGATTCGATGTTTACGCGGCGGGCACCGAGCCGCTGCTCGATGCCGCGAAGAAATGGCTGCTGGGTCACGGGCTGCCGGATGCGCAATTGATTACTGGTGTGGTACGCTGACGTACCGACTGAATTTAGAGAGAAATGGAAGAACGATGCCCCTTGCCCTGAAAGACCATGAAATTTCCATGCTGCGCGCCGAGCTCGAAATGCTGATGAGCGAGCGCCAGACCCTGCTGCGCATTACCGGAGCCGCTGCTGCGTTTGTTGCGGAGCTGGATGCCGATGTTTTGCCGGAAGAGACCCTCGAGGCTGCGGAATTACTGGCCGAATACATCAATGCGGCACCCGAGGAAACCATGCGCGATGCGCTTGAAATTGTGAAGGCCGAGGTGATCGGCGAAGCCGGGCGGGCAATCGCCTAAATGACCAACGATTTACTCACCGAGAATCAGGCGCTGCGGCAGCGCCTGGAGTCTTTGGTGGCTCAGGCACGGCAGAATGAGCAGGTGATGCTCCGCTTCCAGGATGCGGAGCTGCGCATGTTGAGTGCGAGCGGATTCAAGGAGTTGATCCAGTATATCCTGCAGGAATTGAAGCAGGGATTTGACCTTGATGTGGTGACGCTGGCACTGATCGATACGGAATACGATGTTCGGCGCATGATGATCGACCTGGGCACCCCTTCCACCGATTTTCCCTGCCTGTTTTTTCTCGATAGTCCGTCCAAATTCCTTCGTATTTGCGGCAGTTCATTGACCCCCGTGCTGGGCCAATACAATGCCGCCAGCCGTGCCCCTTTCTTCCCGCGCGATGCGATGCCTGCCAGTATTGCCATCCTGCCGATGGTGCGGCAAAAAAAACTGATCGGCAGCCTCAATCTCGGCAGCTCCAATGGCGCGCGTTTCAAGCCGGGCTTGGCTACCGATTTTATCGGCCGCCTGGCGGCGATCGCCGCAATCTGCCTGGAAAACGTGACCAACAACGAGCGCATCAAGCACATCGGACTGACCGATCCGCTCACCGGGGTGCACAACCGGCGCTATTTCGACCAGCGCCTGCAGGAGGAAGTGAGCCGCGCACAGCGCCAGGGCTTCCCGTTATCCTGTTTGTTTCTGGATGTTGACCATTTCAAGCGCGTCAACGACCAGCACGGCCACCAGACCGGCGATAGCGTGCTGCATGAAGTGGCTTGGCGGATCAGAGATCAGTTGCGTTCCATAGACGTGCTGGGCCGCTACGGCGGGGAGGAGTTCGCCGTCCTGCTGGTACAGACGGATTTGGACAGCGCGCTCATCATCGCCGAGCGCATTCGTCACAGCATCGCCTCGCAGCGCTTCAAGGTGGAGGGGGAGGCCACCCTCGCCGTCACGCTCTCCGTCGGTGTTGCCACCCTGCGCGACTGCGATCGTGCCCAGAATATGGAGACACACGCGCAACAGTTGGTGGCCCAGGCCGACCAGGCGCTATACGGGGCGAAGCACGGCGGGCGAAACCGTGTCATGCATAACGGCCCGGTTTGATCCTAGCAGGCCGGTACGATTCCGGTTAAAATGGGGCTTGTTCTAGTGTAGTGCTTCGTAAATTGCGATACATACATCACTGGACGCACCTCCCTCATCCCCAGCCCTTCTCCCGTGGCACCCTAAAGGGCATAAAGGAGAAGGGAGTTTAAAGCCCCTCGCCCTCCGGGAGAGGGGTTGGGGTGAGGGGAACCCACTTGCAGTGCTCTGCGGCTTAAGTTCCAAACAGAATGAAACACTACACTAGATATTCCTCAGCCATGGATGTGCGCGCATTATTAATGTGTTGCCTGAGTGAGTTGCCAGCCCTTAATGAGGCTGAAAAGCTTTTGCAACTATCCCTCTTGTTCAGAGTTAATCCGTGGCTAAAATCAATTTAAAGATTCATTTTTCAGGAGAAATTCATGGCTGAAACCACTACCCCATCCGGGCTCGTTTATGAAGACATCAGCGTCGGCGAGGGCGATGCCGCTGCCGCCGGACAGCGTGTTTCTGTGCATTACACCGGCTGGCTGACCGACGGCACCAAGTTCGATTCCAGCAAGGACCGCAACGACCCGTTCGATTTCCCGCTCGGCGCCGGCCATGTCATCCGCGGCTGGGACGAAGGCGTGCAGGGTATGCAGGTGGGCGGAGTGCGCAAGCTCACCATCCCGCCGCAACTGGGTTACGGTGCGCGCGGCGCGGGTGGCGTGATTCCGCCCGACGCCACGCTGGTATTCGAAGTCGAGCTGCTGAAAATCCTTTGATTCCCAATACGCAGATAAAAATGATCGCACGCAGGCCCGGAAGGGGTGGGATGTCGCCAGCGGCACGGCGCAAAGCCAATAGTGCCGCGCCCGTTGTCGAGCGGGCCAAGCCTGCACGCCCTGTCACGGCCGGAGCAAATAAGGCTGTTCCGGATGCGAACCCTGATTCTGGAAAAGTGCGGCTGTCCAAACTTATGTCCGAGCGCGGGCTGTGCTCGCGTCGCGAAGCGGACGCCTTGATCGAGCGCGGCCTGGTGCTGGTCGATGGCGAGCGGGTTAGCCTGCTGGGCATCAAGGTGGATCCCAGCCAGACCATTACCCTGGACAAAAGAGCCGAGGCGCAGCAGTCGCAACGCGTCACCATCCTGCTCAACAAGCCGGTGGGCTACGTTTCCTCGCAGCCGGAAAAGGGCTACAAGGCGGCGGTGTCGCTGATCGGCCGGGACAGCCGCTACAAGGAAGACCGCGCGACGCAGCCGTACTCCCCCGAGCACCTGCACGGGCTTGCCCCGGCGGGGCGGCTCGACATCGATTCCACCGGACTGCTGGTCCTGACCCAGGACGGCCGCATTGCCAAGCAGCTGATCGGCGCCGATACGGAGATCGAGAAGGAATACCTGGTGCGGGTGGAGGGCAGGCTGAGCGAAGAGGCCCTCAAACGGCTCAACCACGGCCTCAGCCTCGACGGCGAAGCGCTCAAGCCGGCACAGGTATCCTGGCTGAACCAGGACCAGTTGCGCTTCATTCTGAAGGAAGGCAAGAAGCGCCAGATCCGCCGCATGTGCGAGCTGGTCGGCCTCAAGGTCGTCGGCCTCAAGCGCGTCCGCATCGGCCGTGTCAAGCTGGGGGACTTGCCGCTTGGTCAGTGGCGTTATTTGCTGGACGGCGAGAAATTCTAGGGAAGCGCTGATTAATTCCCATTTCGTCATTCCGGCGAAGGCCGGAATCCAGAAAAATCAACATCCTGGACACCGGCTTTCGCCGGTGCGACGAATTAATCAGCGCTTCCCTAGGAGCTGTCGGACTATAACGATGGCTGTTGGGCGGGCGCTACGCGATGCCGGCCGGCAGGGCGGTTTTGTCCACCACGCGGCGCAAAACGAAGCTGGAGTGCACGCCGGTTACACCCTCGATGCGGGTGATCCTGTTGAGCAACAGCTCCTGGTAGGCTTCCATGTCACGCACGATCACTTTGAGCTGGTAGTCGGCATCCTGTCCGGTAATCAGCAGACACTCCAAAACTTCCGGCAATTCGCTGATTCTGGTTTCGAAATTAACGAAGCGCTCCGGGGTATGGCGATCCATGGAGATGTGGATCAGCGCCATCAGCGAGAGGCCCAGTTTCTTCGCGTCCAGCAATGCGCGGTAGCCGATGATTAAACCCGACTCCTCCAGGGTGCGCACCCGGCGCAGGCAAGGCGAAGGTGACAAGCCAATTCGGTCCGCCAGTTCCTGATTGCTGATGCGCCCCTCCTCCTGCAACACTTCAAGAATACGGCGATCGTAACGGTCAAGTTCCACTTGCTTTCCCCTGAACGGTGAGTTAAGGCATATTATGCCTATTATTTATTGATACAAGCAATAATATTGCCATACATATTCAATATAAGCCCAATTTCGCAAGCACCTGTCCCTGTCTTTGCTTTAATCTTTCTTCTGTCCGTTACCCACGGGTTGCATCGACTCATATTGCTTACCCGGCAATAGTCCCTCAAGTCTGACCCACAAGGAAAGGCAAGGTCATGCCCCTATCCGGAGCAAGACACAGGCAGTTACCCCAGCGAACAAGGAGAAGAACCATGAAACCGTTTGACCACAGCAAGTACCGCCCCACTGCGGCGGCCCCCATGCGTCATCGCCAGTGGCCGAATCGCACCCTCACTCACGCGCCGCGCTGGGCCAGCGTCGATCTGCGCGACGGCAACCAGGCCCTGCTCGAGCCGATGAGCGTCGGGCAGAAGCGGCGGCTGTGGGCGTTGCTGGTCAAGCTCGGTTTCAAGGAGATCGAGGCGGGTTTCCCCTCGGCCAGCAAGCCGGACTACGATTTCGTGCGCTGGCTGATCGAGGCTAACCAGATCCCCGGCGACGTGACCGTACAGGTACTGGTGCAGGCACGGGAGGATCTGATCGTGCGCACCTTCGAGGCGCTCAAGGGTGCGCGGCGGGCGATCGTCCACGTCTATAATTCCACCTCCAGGGTGCAGCGCGAAAGGGTGTTCGGCCTGGACCGCGGCGGCATTACCGCTATTGCCCGGAAAGGGGCGGAATGGGTCAAGCGGGAGGCGGCCAAATACCCGGCGACCGAGTGGATGTTCCAGTACTCGCCGGAGAGTTTCTCCAATACCGAGATGGATTACGCGGTGGAGATCTGCGAAGCGGTGATGGACGTATGGCAGCCGACAGCGGAACAGCCCTGCATCATCAATCTGCCGTCCACCGTGGAGAGCGCCACGCCGAACGTGTTCGCCGATCAGGTGGAGTATTTCGCCACCCACATCAGCCGCCGCGACGCGATCATTCTGTCGGTGCATACCCATAACGACCGCGGCTGCGCCGTCGGAGCGGCGGAGCTTGCGCTGCTGGCTGGCGCCGATCGCGTCGAGGGCACGTTGCTCGGCAACGGCGAGCGCACCGGCAACATGGACATCGTCACCATGGCGATGAACCTCTACAGCCAGGGCGTGGACCCGGTACTCGACCTCTCCAATCCGGATGAGATCATTCAGGTGGTGACCGAGTGCACCGGCATTCCCTTGCATCCCCGTCATCCGTGGATAGGCGAACTGGTTTATACCGCTTTTTCTGGCAGCCATCAGGACGCGATCCGCAAGTGCCTGCACAAACAGCGGCCGGACGAGCCGTGGCAGGTCGCCTACCTGCCCATCGATCCGAGGGATCTCGGGCGCGATTACCAGGCCGTCATTCGCGTCAACAGCCAGTCGGGCAAGGGCGGCGTGGCGTTTGTCATGGAACGCGATTACGGCCTGAGCCTGCCGCGCTGGATGCAGGTGGAACTGGCCCAGGCGGTACAGCGGGAGAGCGAGGTGCGCAGCGGCGAGATCGACAGCGCCACTATCCATAGGCTGTTCATGCACCATTTTGTCGCCGATCAGGAACCGGTGATGCTGAAAGGGTACCGGCTTGATCGCAACGGCGGTCGTGACATCATCGCGGCGCTCATTGTCGAGAACGGTCGCGAGCATCAGTTGCACGGCGAGGGTGAGGGTGCGCTTTCCGCCTTCGTCGACGGCTGGATGCGACATGGCGGACAGCAGGTGAACGTGGTGGGCTACAGTGAACACGCGATCGGATCAGGCACCGATGCCGAGGCGATAGCCTATATACAGCTCAACATCGACGGTCAGCGTGTCACGGGTGCCGCACTGGACCGGGACACGGTGAGTGCGTCGCTGAGGGCCGTGCTGTCAGCGTTGAATCGTGCCAGGCTGGAGCGAGCGGAGGCCGCCTGAGCGTTCGGAGGAAATAATTGGTTTAGCGCAATTCCATTGTATCTAGTGTAGTAGTGCTTCATTCTGTTTGGAACTTAAGCCGCAGAGCTCTGCAAGCGAGTTTCCCTCACCCCAACCCCTCTCCCGGAGGGCGAGGGGCTTTAAACTCCCTTCTCCCTCCGGGAGAAGGGCTGGGGATGAGGGAGGTGCGTCCAGTGATGCATGTATCGCAATTTACGAAGCACTACACTAGCCAAAGCGCTGATGCAGGTATTGGATGATAGCGGAAGATTCATACATCCACTGGCTATTGCCTTGCGCATCCGTTATTTTCAGGCAAGGCACCTTGATCTGGCCGCCGCCCTGCATTAAGTCTTCGCGGTTTTGCTGGTTTTTTTGCGCGTCACGCAACTCGATATTGAGCGACAGGCGGCGGATCTCTCGCCGTACCTTGATACAGAAGGGGCAGGTCGTGAATTGATAAAGGACCAGGTTCCGGCATTGCTGGTCGACCTGCTGCTGCTCTTCCTGTTGGCGAACGACGCCCTTCGGCGTGGTCACGATCTCCCAAAGCAGGATGAAAGGGGTGAGCAAGATACGCAGAGTCTTAAAGAAAATTTTAATAGCCCATTTCATAAAGAAGTACCAACTTTGTCATTCATTGAGAGGAGAAGCGAAGGGTGCAGAGCGTAATGGAATAGTTCGGATTTTTCAAACGCTATGTTCTCTGTGGCTAAAATTTCAGTCAACCCATAAAAGCAGTTGAACCGCCAAGACGCCAAGGACGCCAAGTAATGGCGAAGAAAAGGCCGGGTTAGCCGAATCACCCGATGGACGAGCTACAAGCATCCTGTAACGGCATGAATTTCTTGGCGATCCTGGCGTCTTGGCGGTTTCAATAGCCGTTTTTAGGTTCAACGCTCTAAATTGTACTCCCACGCAGCGCGGCGCGCCTTCCCCTCAGTACATCCACCCCGCCAAGCAGCACCAGCCCGGCAACGAAGTAGCTGCCGGTGATGAGGATGGCCAGGCGGTGGTCGCCCTGCGACAGCCAACTGGCCAGGCCGTAGGTAATAGGGCCCAGGATGGCGGAGAGCTTGACTGCCAGCCCCCACAGCCCAAAAAATTCGGCGCGTCGTTTTGCCGGACTCAATAGGCCGATCAGGGCGCGACCTGCCGATTGGCTTGCGCCCATGGCGATGCCGGCAAGATTGGCGGCGACCCAGAACATCGGCGG
>Ga0315268_10004845_pt1 | contig 14528 bp, 1 predicted proteins | sample C1_top_MG_FD_204535 | JGI IMG/M metagenome (GOLD analysis project Ga0315268, IMG submission 204535) | Sediment microbial communities from Yellowstone Lake, YNP, Wyoming, USA - C1_top | ecosystem: Environmental > Aquatic > Freshwater > Lake > Sediment | place: USA: Wyoming | collected 2017-08-01
GCGGTCGTCGCCGATTATCCTCACGTCGAGGCTCAGGGCGCCAACGGGCACCTCCACCTCGCGCAGGTACTTAGCGTCGGCGTTTATCGTCCACCAGTCCTCCTGCGTGACGTCATTGAATATATTGTCTGGCCATACCTCTTCGCCCGCGTACGTCTTACCTATCGCGGGCCCTACGACCGACGCGCTGAAGCCGCTGCCGAAATCGGCGTTCGAGCTGAATCTGACTGGCAGTTCGCCGGCAAGCTTGTTCGTGCGGCCTATCCTCGATTCTGGCGAGTCCACCCGTGCCCAGCCGCCGCTTGCCTCGAAATGGCACCTGTCAGAAATGCCGCTCATCAGCCTTGCCCGCAGCATTACGACGTTCAGCCCAGCCTCGTACCTGACCGCGATGCTCTCGTTCGCGCCGCCGGAGGTCGAGGAGAAGTTCGATGGCAGGTCGGCGTTGGCCGGCCCCTTCCCAATCTCCTCCAGGTAGTACGGTGCGACCTCCCGGGCGGCGGTCTCGCCACTGCTTCCGAGCACCGAGACGTCTAGGTCAGTCGGGACCTCGTCCCAAGCGACGGACCAAAGGAAACGGAACTCGTCCACGTTGGCGAACATGCCGTCGCCCGAGAGCCTGGCGTAGAAGAAACGCCTGTCGCCGCTCATGGAGCTTTGGCCCGCTCCGCCGCCTAATGTCGTGGGCGAGTTGAGCGTGTCGTCGAGCCCACCGCCCAAGCGGTAGCTGGCGTTCGTTCCAGCTCCGACGTTGACCAGGATCGGGACCGTGGAGACCAGCCCGTAATGCTTGTAGCTGACGTTGACGTACGAGCCGGGCTTCACGTGCACCCGCAGCTCGACAGCGCCGCTGGTCCGCTCGATGACAAGCTCGCCCCCGGACATCGTTCTCGCGCCGCCACCGACCTTCTCGTCAAGGGAGACCGTCGCTGGCGCTGACAGCACGAGCCTATCGCTCGACAGACCGAGCCTCAGGGGCACCACGTAGCTCGCTGTGACGTTTAGCGTCTCAGCCCCGATCGCGTCATGCGAGGAGAACATGACGGTCCCGTTGTCGTACAGGGTGTAGTTCGCGGGCGATTGGAGGGCGCGCACTGACACGTACGAGAAGTTCGCGAAGATGTAACCGCCAATCCAGCGCTGCAGATTGTTAAGCACGTCCACGCGGCCGGTCGCCGGGTCGACGGCGAAGTCGACGCCCTCGACGAGGCCAGATGCGACGAACGACCCCCAGTAGTCGTCGGAGAGGTCGGAAGGCGTGTAGGCTTCGTCGTAGATGGACAGGGTGACGTTCTCGATCCCCGCGAGCGATTCAGTGGGCAGCGTGAAGTCCCACGGCCACGAGGCGTTGTCCTCCGTCATGACGTACACGGCGTTGTTGTCGGTCGGGCTGTGCCAGTATCCAGATGAATCGACGAGCTCGTTCCTGACGAGGCTCTCGCTCCCGACGATGAACCGGTCGCCGGCGAACCGGGCCAGGCGCGGACCGAGTATGTCCATCTCCTCCGCGCGAACCATGTTGTCCCCCGCAGGGTAGCGCTGGTAGCTCACCCTCGCCCCGGTAACTGGCAGCGGCACAGCCGACGCCAGCACGACGGTGCCGTTCTCGGGCCAGAGTGCGTGCGCGGCGTCTGTGGGGTACGTGTAGTTGGCGAAGACGTAACCACCTATCCAGCGCTGCAGGTTGTTCAGCACGTCCACGCGGCCGGTCGCCGGATCGACTGTGAAGTCGGAGCCATCGACGAGGCCTGAGGCGACGAACGAGCCCCAGTAATCGTCAGATTGGTCAGAGGGCGTCCCCGCCTCGTCGTAGATGGACAGGTTGACGTCATCTAGTGCCCCCGAAGATTGTACGGATGGCAGCGTGAAATTCCACGGCCACGAGGCATTGTCCTCCGTCATGGCGTACACGGCGTTATTGTCGGCCGGGCCGTTCATGAACCCGCTGACCGAGAACGCGTCGACGGACTCGCTGCCGTTCGCGACCCAGCCGTATGCGAGTCGGATGATTCGTCCATCCGACAGGGATGCGTTCTCCGACGGGACGTCCAGCCTCGCGGCGGGGTAGACGAGGGTCTCGGACATCGAGGTTATCCCAGATAGCAGCTTGACCGACCCGCTGTACGAGCCTGGAGCCGCGTCCGAGGGGACGCTCACAACGGTCGGGATTTGGGTGGTCGCGCCCGCGGCCACGGAAACCGATGGCTGCACGGTTACCCAGTTCCCCCAATTGCCTGGGGCATAGCCCATCAGCGTGATGTTCCATTCCGTGCCTGTCGACCCATCGGCCTTCAGCATGAGCCACAGGTTCGCGTCGAAAGACTGCCAGGGCCTGCCCGCCTCGAGAAGCATGACGTTGGAGGCCGCCCGCGATGCCGCGACCTCGTTCAGGTCGTACGCCGTGGGGTAAGGCTGCGTGTCGTTCAACCAGTCAGAGAAAAGCACGAGCTCGAAGCTCGCCCTCGGTGTCATGACGGGCGTGTAGAATCCGTCCGCGCCAGTGCTCGCCTCGACCCGCAGGAGGGTGACATTCAGAGGCATGAATCCAGTCAGATTCATGCAGAATGGGGCGAAGGGGTCTGGGCACGAGACAGAGTGCCGCCACACCGGGGCGAGCCTCTCCGCCCTCAACTCGACCAACGCAGCTGCCCCGCAGCTCTCAACGCTCAGGTTGGATGAGTGCGAAGAGCCTGGCGACGCGATGTCCGGGAATGACGAATAGTCTGCGCCCCAGTAGTCGGACGGGGAGACTGGCCCACCCGTCGCAAGAAGCCCGCCGGTCCCGGCGGCCGCGCCAACCGCGAGGTCAATCCTCAGGAATCCAGCGCCCTGTGCCAGCGGATCGCACCCCACGTCCTGCGCCGTGGACCTGAGGACGTCGGCGACGTACTCCATGCCCGGCGCGCTCCCTGTCCTGGCTTCGTAGGCGTCGCACACGAGGGCAGCCGCCCCAGCGACGATGGCAGCCGCCAGCTCCGTCCCTTCGACCGTGGCGAAGTGCGCCAGCCCCCCTCCCGGCACATCCTGGCTTGTGAGGGGGCGGGATATCCTCCCGATTCCAACCGCGACCAGGTCCGGCTTTGCGGCTCCGCTGGCCGTCGGGCCTCGCGACGAGTAGTCGGCGACCTGGCCATAGACGTGCGAATTGCCCTCGCCACCGTAGGCGTTGTCCGCCGCCGCGCCGACCATGATTGCAGTTTTGGGCGCCGGGCTGGCCACAGTGCCGAACCCCGGGCCGTCGTTCCCTGCCGGCAGCACGAACGCGACCTCCCCAGCAAGTAGTCCGGTCGCCAGGGCGTCTATCTGTTGCGACAGGCTGTCAAGCCCGGACATGAACGACGGGGACGAGGCGCCGACGTAGACAACGGAGGAATCGTCCCCCGTGCCTGGCACCCCATCGAAACCCTCAGATAGGAACCTGATGGAGCTGGCTGGGTATCTGGAGGCGCGGCCAGCGGCCATCAGCTTCGCCCCGGGTGCGACGCCCTGCACGTCAAGACCGTTGAAGCTGGAGTCCGGTATCCCTGGCCTCGCCGCAATGGCGACCGCGGCGGTCGTCCCGCGGCTCGAAGGCTCAGAGGTCGCGGTATCGATTTCGAACTCCCCGAAGAAGCAAACTAAGTCACCCGCCCTAGGCACTGGCATGGGATGCTCCGCGCTTATCTCTATTACTTCGAGCTCTGCGACGGCGTACGAGTAGGGGAGCGCGGAGAGCCCGTCCGAGATGTAGGACACGAGGCCCCCGGAGTAATCGGGCACACCGTCCCCTCCGGCGACCTTAGCGCCGGAGGTGTCCAGCATGTCTACGGATACGAACGGAGAACCCCTTGTTGCGACAGGGTCTTCCGAGTCGAAGACATAGTCGGGCATCACGCGCTTGCTCAGCGGGTCGTCTGTCGGCCCGAGGTCGACGACGACTGTGTCGTACACCCCAGCGGTCGCGGCGTCGACGACGAGGATGCTGACGTATTGGTCGGTCCCGACGAGGGAGGCCAGGCTCTTCGAGGGATGGAATCCGTAGTGGTAGACGCCGCTCTTGGAGAGGAGGCCGGTGGGAAGCGATATCGTGGTCTCGTGGAAGCTGACGTGCGCGAAGTTTGAGATGCTCCGGGGCTCGGTGACAGTGTAATCCGCGTCGGAGCGGGCGATGTTCGCATCACCCGGCACAGAGTCGAACGGAACGGAGCGCACGCACGAATCGACGACGAACAGCTTGGCCGAGACGGACTTGCCATCGGTCTCGAACGGCCTCGTGACGGCGCGCGGGACTGCGAGCTCGACGAAGCCGAAGACGGTGTTCTCGGGGGTGTCCTTGTTACCCTTGTATTTGTAAAGGCTACCCTCCTTGGAGGACAGTCCGTCCAGCGTCGTGGCATCCCAGCCAGACGAGCTGGCGTTCCAGCAGTAGAGCCTCGGGTCTATGAGCCCGTCCGGCTCGGCGATGACCTTCTCCCCGTCCTCGTCCAGCTCGTAAGTCTCCGCGCGGTAGTCCGCGTAGACGACGACGTCGGGCTTGTGCAGGAGCAGCGTGTCGTACGTTCCCGAGACCATATCGAAGTCGCGCACCGCGGCGTCTGAACCGCCGACGAGCATTCGGCCGCCCGCTCCCGCGCACATGGATGTGACTGGGTGCGCCAGCCTGTTCTCGGCGAAATCCACGGCGACGTACGCCGCGTCGTCCAGGATGGCGACGGTTCCGTTCGCCGCGCCGGCGAATATGTGCCCGCCGAACCATTCGAGGCCGCCGAAGGCATTCGTCTGGACCGGGCCGGGCAGAGGCTTCGATACGCCATTCCAGGCCGACAGTGTCGCCCCCGTCGCCGCATCCCATACGAACACACGACCGTCATCGCCCGCGGACGCCAGCCGCAGACCGTCCGGGCTCCACGCGAGGCGCCGGACGGCCGAGGCGTGACCAACACCGCTGCCTGGGTCTGGGGCGATGTCGACTAGCTGCGCCATAGTCGCTGAATTGTATATCCTGACGCCGCCGTCAGAGCCGACGGCCAGCCTGCTGCCCGATGGGTCGAACTCCGCGCAGAGCGCGGTCCCGACGACGTGGTTGGCCGCGAGCCAGTGCGCCGGGTCGGAGACCCGCACCATTGCCAGACCTGACGTTCCTCGGGGCACGGCCGCCCAGGTTCCATTGGGGCTGAGCGATATTGAGTCTCGTAGCGCGCCAGATTCCGATATGAACGTGCTGTTCATCAGCGCTGACGAGGCAGCGCTCCATACATAGAGACGGTGGTCCTTGGAGAGGCCGACGACTCGGCTCCCGTCGGGTGTCCACCTGACGGAGACGACCGCGCCAGCCGGTCCCGCGAGCGTGCTCTCGAGCGAGCCGCCATTCCAGATGAATACTTTTCTGTAATCTCCCGCGCCGCTGCGACCGTCGGCTGACGAGGCGATGCGCCCGCCCGCCGCGCGCGAGATGGAGAGGACCGGCCCGGTGTGCGACGCTTCGACGTCGACGTACTGGCCCTCCGGGTCGCTGACCTCGTTGGGGGTTATCGCCGCGCCACCCGTGGTGTTGTCGAAGTCGAGATAGAGACCGAATGTCTTGTCGAGCTGCGCGCGCTCGCTGTCGAATCCGAAGTACCAGTTCTCGCTATCCCTGGACACATAGAGCGTCGAGATATCGAAGTCCATCGTAGTCGGCTGCCAGGATGAGCCGTCCCAGTATGTCCCGTTTTGGTTCGTCACGACTAGGCTCGAGGTGTACTTCGCGTCGGCGTCGTTGAAATCCGCAGCGGTGCCGCCCATCTCGAACGCCGGGGAGTGGAAGTACTCGAACGTCGGCGGGTCACCGCTGACCGGGTCGGCTGTCCCCGTCGTCGTCGTATTCGCGTACCAGCTGCTCTCGGAAGGCGCGCCGTGGGCGACGTACTCGCGGAGCGACTGGATGTCGATGACAGACGGCCAGCCGTAGTTGGAGGGGGAATATTCGTACGTGGCGTTGATGCAGGTCCCAATCGCGAGGGGGGGGTCGAAAACGATGGTCCCGTTCTTCCTGTCCAATCTGTAGGCGCTCTTGGGCATGGCAGCGCCGTTCTTGTAAAGGATCAGGAACGAAAGCGTCCCGCCCATCACCAGCGGGGCCGAGGTCTGGTTGGCCGCTGCGCTGTCCAGGACTGTGACATTGTCGATGCTGACGTTTCCGACGGTGGCCAGCGCGTCGCGCAGCTCGGCCTTGGAGAAATCCACGCCGCTGTCTGCTATGCCCACGGTAACTCCGCTCCCGTCGTAGCCGAGGGCGTTGGCGTCATCCGCGCCGTGCGCCGCCCTAAAGCTCCAGGACGAAAGGCCAGGTATCCCGAGGGCGGACTCGGACATTCTAAGGGGGGCCGGTTCCGACGGCGAGACTGCCGAGGACGGGGCGCCCTTGTCCGCCTTCGAGACGGCGGACGGTCCGGATGATGATTCTGGAGCGGCGGGAGAGGAGCCGTCCAGCGCGTTCAGGTGGTCGTCGGCGGGCCCGTCGAGCGAGGCAATCATCCCCGAACTGGACAACATGAGCATCGATACAATCACAAACGCCATCAGAACCCTGGGCATTGTCAATTCGATACCTCCTCGCATATTTTTAACCTTAATTATGTCGTGAGTATAAAATGATGTCCGTCTTTCTGAGAACTGGGCAATGTAAATACTATAAGCAAAGGGACATTTTCAAGCCAAAAAAACGACCATCTCATGATTTTGGATATTGTTTTATTGTATTTTCAGCATAATTGCGTGGTAGTATCGTGCTCAAAATTTATGCTGGCATCCGATGAAGGGTATGAAAAGCAATAAATATACGAGAAAACATTATGGTAATATGCGCAAATATCCGGACAAATCTGCCGACGTAAAAACGTAACCTTCATTTTAACATAGGGCAACGCCGTCGTCAGGGGTAAGGAGTTCCGGTCTGCGCGCCGGAGATGTGAGGAGGAATGGGGATGAATGACAAGAGACAGTGGATTGGAAGGTGTGTTGTGGTGTTGGCGGCGGTCATCGCATGGTCGTTTCTGGTGCCAGCGTCTGTATCGTTGGTCGTCGACTCCGAGGCGGAGCCGAGCGTCTCTGCCGAGTATTACAACGTGCTGTTCGACGGCGCGCTGGACGAACCGGCGCTGAAGGCGTCGGCTGGAATAGAAATCGTCAAGGTCGCCAGCTGGGGCGCGGTCGTGAAATCTTCGGCGAGCGTGCGTGGCGAGCTGTCGAACCGATTCTCCACGACAGATATGGCTGGGAGGACTCAGGTAAGGCTCGACGAGCAAGGGATAACATTCGATTCACGAACAGGCTACGATGTTCCAGACGGTTGGAAATCGCACGGGAGCCAGCTCTACCTAGTGCAGTTTGTCGCCCCGTTCGAGACCTCTTGGGTCGAGGACGTCCGCGGGCGCTCGTCGGCGTTCTTCGACACTATAGGGGACAATCTGGCAGTCGTCAAGCTGTCGCCTGGCCAGAAAGCCGCCGTGGAATCTCTCCCGACAGTCGAATGGGTCGGCACCTACGAGCCATATTACAAAGTGTATCAAGACGCGCGCGAGCGTACGGGTACATTCTCGATTAAGGCGACGCCGATCGGCACGTCGCTCGAGCAGCTAGCCGGGGCGATGTCCTCGGTCGGTGCATGGAACGTCTCAATAAACGACGGATGCAACATGGTGGAGGCCTCCGTGAACGAGGCCGTCCTGCCGGCGGTCGCGTCGCTCGAGAGTGTAGGCCTCGTCCAGTACCTGCCGTTGATGACTCAGCAGGCCTCCCTGACGAGCGAATTCGTCGGGGCGCACACGGTATGGGACACGAGCCGCAGCAACCTCCCGCAGTCAATATGCGGTCAGGGACAGGTCTACCAGCACCAGGACCTGGACTTGGACGCAGCTCACCCGGATTTCGCCAGCGGGGCGCTGGGCAACAGGGTTCTGTACAACGACGGGTCGACAGATGGCAGCGGGCACTCGACCAACTGCGTCGGCATCGCGGCCGGGAACGGGTACTGCATGGAGGGCTTCCTCGGGCTCGACAACATGAACCGCAACTACTACGAGCTCTCGGCGACTAACCCTTACGGCTACCTGGACCGCGCAGGCATGGCCGGACGAGCGCCAGAGGCCTCGATTGTCCTTTACGACGGCCTGGTCACCAGTGAATGGGACAACGGCTACACGACCTACGGTGCGAGGATATTCTCCAACTCCTTCGGACCGACAACGGTGACGAACGGCTACGTCAGCGACGTCGATTCGTTCATGCTCAGCTACCCGCAGGGGCTCGTCTTCTTCTCGGCGTGCAACTACGGACCGAACCAGATGACTATCAGCGGCAACGCCAACTGCAAGCTCGGGCTCGGAGTGGGCGCCGCGGAGAACGTCCGACTCGACTGGTTCTTCATGGACGACAACCCATACAGCCTCTGGACCGGCAGCTGCAAGGGGCCGGTCAGCGCCACCGACCTGCGCGTGAAGCCTGACGTCGTTGAGTACGGCGCCGGACTGATAATGCCGCAGTCGTCGGCCATGGGCAACGGCGACAACTCGCTCTACCGGGGCGCGAACAACGACGCCACGATATCGGTCGACGACAACGGTGATGGGGACTGCGACTATGTGAAGAACCAGGGAACATCCTTTTCATGCCCCGCAGCCGCCGGAGACGCCATCCTGATACGAGACTGGCTCCAGGACGTCGAGGGCGTGGCTACGCCCGACCCGATGCTCATCAAGGCTTACATGATAGAGGGTGCCCAGGACATGGGATACGGATACCCGAGCTACGGCCAGGGATGGGGGATGTGCAACGTCGAGTACTCGATATGCCCACCCGCGCCGCTCACGAACAAGAGGTTCACGGGCACCGGGACTGCGACCAACTACGTCAATGTCGCCACCGCCGGAGCCCCGCTCAAGATAACGATGTGTCAGTGGGACACGTCCACGTCCAGCGCTGTGCTGAGCACCGATTACGACCTCGTCGCCATCTCGCCCAGCGGGAAGAGGTACGAAGGGAACGCCTTCAAGGAGTCCCAGTCCGTCGCCATGACGGCGCCGGGCCAGTGGAGCACGTGCGCGTTCCCGACGTGGGCGCAGACCGACGGCATAGGCTACGGCGCCTACGACTGGGACACAGCCAACGACGGCGGAGACGACATCAACACCGTCGAGGTCGTGCTCCTGAGCTCCCCCGAGAAGGGCAACTGGACCATCCAGGTCGTTGCTAAATCCGGCGCGGGCCCAGCGTGGTACGTTGTGGCATCCGCTGACTTCTCGCCCGTCAAGGCGTACAACGTCGAGCTCACACCGGACGCGCCGCTCGTCTACAGCCAGGCCGACGGGTACGGCACTGCGATGTACCAGGCGACCCCCGGCGACACGGTCTCCGTCGGATTCACCACGTACAACTACGCCACCAGCGGCGACACGATTACCCTCGCGGCCACCAGGCAGGACTACGGCTACGCGGCGGGGAGCCCGCTGCCGACCGGCTGGTCCGTGGCGTACGACACAGGCGCTTCACTGAGCATGGCCGCAGGCGACGTCAAGCACGTCGTCGCGCGGGTCACGACTTCCGGGACCGCGGCGGCCGGGTCGTACGTAATCAAGATACTCGGCAGTTCTACAGGTTCCGCCACTGCGAAGGATTTCATACTGTTCAATGTGGATATCGTGACGCAGCGCCTGCCGAACAGGGTGCGTGCGACATCGCACAACCTCTCGGACTCGCAGCCAGGCATCGCGGCATACAATAACAGCGGAACGAAATATGTCGTGGCTGCATACTGTCACGACACTGGCATGGGCGACCGGGTGTGGGCCAGCGTTTCCAGCGACGGGGGGCTCACCTTCGGCAGCCCCATTCAGATAACTCACATTGCGGACGACCCGTGCTACCTGCAAATAAAATGCGCCCCGGTGGGGCACGACCGCGCTGGGAGGATGTTCATCGGATACAACGGAATGAACCCGCTCGTCGACGGGGACGATTGGGCGCAGGTAAGCAACCGCCGTGCAGTCGTCTGCTTCGCGGACCCACCCTACACTTCGTGGACGACGGTCGTCGTCTTTGCCAACGGAGCCGGCCCTGGGACTTACAACGACTACCGCGAGATCGACATCGGATTCTGGGTGAACCCGGCTGGAGCAGACGAGGTTCACTTCATCGAGGTCAACTACTTCAACTCCCAGAATGACATGAACAACGCCTGGTCCAGCATCTCCCCAGCGGAAAGGGTCTCGACCGACGGTGGTACGACATGGCCGACGACAACCGCGTTGTCGGTGGGCGGCAGCAACCAGTACGGCGTCGGCTGCAACAACGACCAGAGCGGCGACCTAATCATGACCTGCTACATGACCGGGACTGACAGGATGATGTACTACAGGCGCTATTCGGGCACGTGGCAGACCGCGGTAGTGGCGATGACCTTCGCCCCCGACGATGCGATGTGGGGCTACGGCGCCGGAGACCCTACGCAGGACAGGTACTACGTCGTGGCAGGGAAATGCAACGGCAATAATTACAACGCGTTCAAGCTACCATCGGTCGACTACACGGCCAACAACGGCGGAAGCTTCAGCACCCCTGTTTCGCTCGGCGGCGCCAGCAATTGGGTGACCAACGGGCACTTCGACTCACTCAACATGATGGACATGGACGTAACGGCGGACGGGTACGCATGGTTTACGGCGAAGCAGATACCGCACAACTTCCAGGCCCTCAACCCCTACAAGGCCGACAATTGGTGGTGCGCAGGAAGCACAGCCGCCAGCGCCTTCGCCACATACTCGCAGTACAACTGGACGCGCGACTCCATCCCGAAGGAGCACTTCCGCACGACTGCTCTTGGCAACACGCTCTACGTCGGCTACAACCCCTACAACACTGGGCACAGCGACGTCTACCTGATGCAGGCGCAGCAGGGCTGGATGACCGCTGCTGACACACTAGGCCCGGAGACTCTGAACGTCAACGCGCCATCCTACTGGAACAAGGCATATCCGCTCACGATATCCGCCGTTGCGGATGAGACACACCGGGGCATGAGCACGATAGCGGCGTCCCAGTATCGCTGGGACAGCGGGATGGCCATCGCGATGGCAGCCGCGGACGGCACATTCAACGGTGAGGTCGAGGGCGTCGCGGCGACGTCCACGGTCAGCGGATTGACCGAAGGCAGGCACTACCTGGAGGTCCGAAGCCAGGACTCGGGCTCGAGGTGGGGGGAGTGGACCGGCATATGGGTCATATTCTACGACGTCACCGTGCCCGATGAGCCCATATTCGCGGGCGTACAGTCCGTGACTAACCCGGGAACGGGAACCTCCTTGACTCTATCGTGGATAGCCGGCTCGGACCCGAACCTCAACGAGTTCCCGCTAAAGTACTACGTATACAGGTCGATTTCGAGCGGTTTCACGCCCGGCGCGGGCAACCTGATATCGAGCGCCCCGACATCGACCATCGGCCAGGCGGGTTCGACGATGTTCTGGAACGACACGACAGTAGTTGGCGGGACGACGTACTACTACATCGTCAGGTGCGAGGATGCCGGAGGCGTCGCGCCGACGACGACGCCGCTGATGGAGGCGAACACCGTGGAGAAGAGCGCGACCCCAGAGTCGCTCGTCTGGTTCCAGGTGCAGTCCCCTTTCGCGGGCTACAGGAACCTCAACACCGACTCGTTCGAGACTGCTGTCCAGACGGTTGCCTCAGCCACATTATCGGCCGCTGGCGAGTATCAGGTCGGGCAGAAGTGGATATCTGCGACAATTCCATCCGCGCAGAGCGCGGTAGGCACGTGGAACTTCTACGCATACGGCTCCATGAACTACAACCGTGCGACTGGGAATATGTATGCAAAGGTCTACGTCAATGGTTCATCGCCCACGTTGCTCTTTACGACTGGATACGACGATGAGAACGTAGGTCTCTACACCACGACGCACATGTACTCTTGGTCGTACGCCGCGTCGAGCGGCACCCTCTCAGCCGGCTCCAGGTACTACGTCGAGCTTTGGCTCCACGTCACCGCGACGACGGGTGGACCGCAGGTCGTGACCTACGACTACTCCGGCACGCACACGGGCAGGACCGCCTATGTCGTCGACGGCAACGAAGCCCCAGTGGTCACGGAGAACTCGAGGACCGAGCTGACCGCGACGCAGTACACCCAGATAGGGGCGCGCGACGACACGAGGTACACCTCTCTGGACCCAAACAGCGGCGACTACGTCTCGATACGATGCAGCATGGACCTTCCGGTCGGTCCGACCCAGGTGTCGGCGATTCAGCTGTACTGGGAGGGCTACGCTTCGAGGGCCGCGAACATGAACCTGTACGCCTGGAACTCGGCCGCGACGACGTGGACCCAGGTCGCCAGCACCGCCGTGAGGACGGCTGCTCCGGACGGTTCCGTCACAGGGGCGCTGAGCGGCGTGACATGGACCGACTACATCACCGGCGCAACCAACACGTTCGTCTGGTGCGCGCAGTACATGATCGCAGACACTGGCATGGGAACGACGACGACGATGACGACGGACTACATGTGCGCGAACGTGACCCAGCTGACCGGAACACCGGACGGGGTGTTCACGTTCTCGTACGACAACGCTGGAACGCCGTCGGCAGTCCATAGACCCGCGGTCGCGGCGTCGGGGGCGTGGTTCAACATAACCGGCATAGTCGCCGGCTGGAACTTCGTCTCGGTGCCGATAGTCGGCACGACGACCCTGCCCGCGGCATTGACCGACATAGCGGGGGCACCGTTAGTCGCGTGGACCAGAGTGATGTGGTACAACCCAAGCACCCCAGTGGACCCGTGGAAGCAGTACTATACGACATGGAACCCGGCGCTGAACGACCTCACATCCGTTAACAACAAGGTCGGAGTCTGGCTCTACGTGACGAACGCAGCGGACGGCATACTGAACCTGGGAGGGATGGCGTACAGCAGGCCGACGACCACCTCGATAGAGATGAAGGCTGGCTGGAACCTGGTGAGCTTCCCGAGCGACGACACGACGTACACGGTGGCGAGCCTTAAAGTAGACGCTGGCGCCGGCGTCGTCGATCTTGTCGAGGGATACAGCGGCGTTGCGACGTACCTGACAGTGACGCTCGCAGACGGGACCGCCCTGGCCGCTGGAAAGGCCTATTGGGTGCATTGCACCGCCGACTGGACATGGAACAAGGCATGGTAAAAACCCCAAGGGGGGCGGATTTCCCGCCCCCCTCCGAATTTTATATGGAGGGATTATGATGGATGCGAAGAGGCTGGCGTTGGCCGCCACGTGCGCCGCGGTGGCGATAGCATTGTGCATGCCAATCGGGGCGATGATGGCTACTGAGGACTGGACCTACGGCTCGGATGGGTGTATCATGACCGTGGACCTCGGAGGCGGGCTTCGCGCATCGGCTTTGAGGGCGCGCAACGTGCGCGTGCTGGCTGAGTACGACAGCTTCGCGCTCGTCGAGATTAGTTCATCCAAAGCCGCAGAGCTTGAAATGTGCGGGTACGCCGTTCGAGAGATGGCCGACAGGACTGCAATTCACCTAAGCCGCTACTCCTTCGACACGTCCGGCGGCGAGCCGGACCTCCCATCGAGTCAGCGGCTGGCCGCGTATCCATCCGGGTCCGCGGGGCTCTATCTCGTACAGATGATTGGACCGGTCAAGGAATCGTGGCTCGATACCCTGCAGTCGCTCGGTGCACGCATCGTCAGCTACGTTCCTAACTACGCATACGTTGTGAGGATGACCCCGGAATCCGCAGCCGCGGCCATCGAGTCCCCCAACGTGCAATGGCTTGGCATTTTCCAGCCAGCATACAAGATTCTTCCGTGCGTGAGCGACTGCTCCATCATAGTGACGGTTCTTGATTCAAGCACGGCCGGAGCCACGCTCTCGTCGCTGGCGGAGATGGGCTCTATCTGGAGCGTCGATTACTCGGAATGCGCAGAGGCATACCAGGTGTGCATCGACGTCCGGTCGCTGGGCGAAATCGACGCAATCGCGTCCCTTCCAGACGTCATGTGCGTCGACGACAACTTCGACGACGCTTCGGTGAGGCAACAGCACAGCGAGACGGAGGCAGAGATAGTTGGGGGCAACTGGACGGCCCGCACCCCATACGGCGGAGCCGGTAGCTACGTGAACCTTCTGGGATGGACTGGGTCAGGCGTACAGGTCTCGATATGCGACGGGGGTATAGGAAACGGTGCGTCAGGACATCCGGACTTCCAGGATCGCTACGATGGCGGGATAGACTACAAGGACGCCAAGCGGAACCTCGACGGTTCGCTGGCAACATCGAGCGGGGACGCGATATGCTCTCATGGAACTCACATGGCTGGGCTAGTAGGCGGCGATACGTCCCGTGGGACGAAGCAGACCTATCCGACATCGACGACTGCCACAAAATACTACGTAGGTAACGGCGTGGCTCCGAACTGCACTCTGGTTTCCCAGAGATTGTTTTCGGAGGTCGGCAACTACGCTTTTAACAGCGCAGATACCCAAGCGAACTGGGAGATGTT
>Ga0315268_10004846_pt1 | contig 14527 bp, 9 predicted proteins | sample C1_top_MG_FD_204535 | JGI IMG/M metagenome (GOLD analysis project Ga0315268, IMG submission 204535) | Sediment microbial communities from Yellowstone Lake, YNP, Wyoming, USA - C1_top | ecosystem: Environmental > Aquatic > Freshwater > Lake > Sediment | place: USA: Wyoming | collected 2017-08-01
GCGGGATTTTAACGAGGGGACCGCCAGCCTGACCCTTTCTCAGAATATTTTTGATTTCAAAAAGCGTTATTATACCGTACAGCAAAGCAAAAGCAACCTTAAGGCGACCGTGGAAGATCTGGCTATGACCAAAAGTACGGTGATCTTTGAGGTAGAAAGGGCTTTCTATGGATATTTTCAGTCCTTAAATCTTCTGGATGTGGCCAGGGAATCGGTCCGTCAATTTGAGCTTCAACTCCAGCAGGCCAAGGCCAGAAACGAGACCGGCCTTGTCCCTCTCATTGATGTGACCACTGCCCGCATGAACCTGGCCAATGCCAGGAGCAAGTTGCAGCAGGCGCAGTCGGATGTCACGATGGCCAAGGCAGATATGGCTCATGCTATTGGGCTTGATTTCACCGATGAATATGAACCTGTTGAAGCAATTAAGGTTCCAAAGCAGGTTCCATCGCTTCAGGATCTCTTGCGGATGCTGGCCAGACATAGTCCTGCCATACGGCAGGCACAGGATAATGTGCGGTCTGCAGAATTCTTATTAAGGACAGCGGAGAGTGAATACTGGCCCACTGTTTCAGGGCAGATGAACTATGTGGCGCAGGGGGCCGATTTTCCTCTGGAAAGAAGATTTATCCTGGGCTTACAGATTGATGTTCCTCTGTTTACCGGAGGATCGACGTATTACCGGGTAAAGGATGCCCGGTTTAATGTCCAGCAAAGCAAGGCGGTTCTGGAAGAGATCGCCAGAAATGCCCAATTGGCAGTAGTGGAGGATTACACTACCTATGAAAAAACGCTCTCTCAATTGGACTCTCTCAAGGAAGCGGGGGATGCGGCAGAGGCAAACCTTGAAATGGCAAGCGCCCGCTATGAGGTAGGGTTAGGTGATATTATTGAATGGACCGATGCCAGCTTGAGTCTGATTGTGACCAGGACCGATTATATAAATGCCAATTACAGCTTGCTGATCAGCTTCGCCAAGCTGAAAAAAGATATCGGGGCAGGCGATTTATGAAAGAAGGGGATGGGGGATAGGGGTTAGGGTAGCGCTCGAAGGCGTTTTCCCTAATCCCTATCCCCCTAGTCCCTAATCCCTATATATGACAGGTGATTCATGAGAAGAAAAAGAAGGCGACTTACGCTGGTCGTAGTCTTATTGATAGCTGCCACAGTCGGCCTCCTGGCCTGGTTTGTCATGGTGAAAAGCAAAGGTCCGGCCTTTCGCTACCAGACGGTCAAAGTGGAACTGGGCGATATCTCCAGCTATATTTCAGCTAACGGCACTATTAACCCGGTGGACCTGGTGGATGTGGGGACGCAGATTTCCGGCACCATTATGGAGATCAGGGTGGACTACAATTCTAAGGTGAAAAAAGGAGAGTTGCTGGCTATACTTGATCCTACCCTGTTTCAGACGCAGGCCAATCAGAGCATAGCTGCCATTAACATGGCCAGGGCCAATCTGAAAAATGCCAGAGTGTCTTTGAAGAATAGTAAATTAAATTATCAGCGGCAGAAGGAACTGGCTAAACTGAAACTAAATTCCCCGGCAGACCTCGATAATGCCAGGACTGTCTATGAGGAGGGACTGGCCAATGTCAACTCCCTGCAAGCCGAAATTGATCAGTTTGAAGCGCGTCATCAGCAAAATCTCTATAACTTAGGTCTCAGTAAGATATTTTCCCCTGTTGACGGCATCGTTATTGACAAGAACATCTCCGTGGGGCAGACCGTGGTGGCCAGTCTTCAGTCTCCTACCCTGTTTAAGATTGCCCAGGATTTGACCAAAATGCAAATCAGTACGGATGTAGCTGAGTCTGATATCGGACAGGTCAAGGAAGGTGCTGCTGCGAAGTTTACTGTTTATGCTTTTCCTGAAAAGACCTTTTCCGGCAAGGTATCTCAGGTTCGGCTGAATCCGATAGTGGTGTCCAATGTGGTCAACTACAATGCCCTGATCGAGGTAGATAACAGTGACCTCCTATTGAAGCCTGGCATGACTGCCACAGTGTCGATCCTGGCTGAGAAAAAAAAGAATATCATGAAAATTCCCTATAAGGCGCTTCGGTTTTTCATGCCGAATCAGGAGGAAAAACAGCGAAAAATGCTCAGAAATCTCCAGTCTGGCGAAGGGATCGTCTGGCTTCTCGCTAAAGACCACGACCGCCAGGCCGCCAGGCCGGTGGTTATCAAGACCGGCATCGGCAGTGATGAGGAAATCGAGGTGCTGAAAGGTTTACAGATAGGAGATGAAGTCATTATCGAAAAAATCTCCAGAGAGGATGAAGGCTTTTGATTGAGGATACGTATGTGCCTTTGCTTTGCCCCTTCGTGCCTTTGTGCCTGCCTGAAAGGGTGAATACTTTTGATTGAATTGGTTAAAATAACAAAAAGTTATGTGTACGGCGAGCATAAATTACAGGTGCTGAAGGGAATCAATTTGCATATCCCTGCGGGAACATTCCTGGCGATTATGGGGCCTTCCGGTTCCGGCAAAAGTACCTTGCTCAATATTCTGGGATGCCTGGAAAGGCCCGATTCAGGGGAGTACTATCTGGACGGTGTGCTGGTCGATTCCATTCCGCCGGTGGAATGGGCACATTTGCGAAATGAAAAGATCGGTTTTGTTTTTCAGCAATTCAACCTCCTTCAGAATGTGACCCTGTTGGAAAATGTGAACCTGCCCGCTCTTTACCGGCGGGGAAAGGAAAGCAGCCGGAAAACGGCCAGACACCGCGCCGTCAAACTGCTCCACAGTGTGGGTCTGCACGGATTCGAGGATTATATTCCATCCAAAATTTCCGGCGGACAGCAGCAGAGAGTGGCCATTGCCAGGGCGCTCCTGAACGATCCGGTTATACTTCTGGCAGATGAACCTACCGGAAATCTGGATGTCCAGGCCAGTCTGGAGATCATGAATATTTTCCAAAGGCTCAATGGACAGGGAAAAACCATCATCATGGTCACCCATGATCCTGATATTGCGGAACATGCCTCCAGGACCATAACCATCACTGATGGCCGGATCACCAGGGACCAGTTTGTGGATCATCCCAGGATTGCGGCACTGGAGCTGGAACCCTCACAAAATTGAAGGCAAGCGGACAAGGGAACGGGGATGGGGATGGCTGAGGGAATGAGGAGACGATGATCAGCGAAGGCAATGTCATTAACTTAACTTAAGGGAAAAACCCTTTTGGAAAAGGGTTTTTCCCTTAAACCCCTTTCCTAAAACTTTTAAAAAGTTTTGGGAAAATGGCTTGGAAGAAACCCTTTTTCAAAAGGGTTTCTTCCAAAATCAGTACCCGGATGCTTAATTTAATGACATTGATTTTAAAGTCATCTCCTCACGGGACTTTGATCTACCCTCACGAAAAACCTGCCCTTATCAGATGGGGAATGAGGAGGCGGGGATACAGAAGGTGCAAAAGGCATAAAGGAAATGACCGCAAAAGATCTTTTTTATATCTCTTACCGGAATCTCACCAGAAACAAAGTGCGGTCAGGGCTGACCATGCTTGGGGTCATCATCGGCGTGGCATCGGTGATCGGTATGGTCGCAGTTACCCAGGGCACACGGACCATCGTTGAAGAGCAGATTAGCAATCTGGGTGCCAACATGATCGTTATTTTCCCCAGACAGCTTTTATTTGGAGGTGTACGATCCGAGTCCGCCCCCCTGCTGACCATCGAGGACGCCGAGGCCATCCGCAGGGATGTCCCGTTCGTGACCTTTGTCAGCCCCTTTATTTCAGTCGGATTGCAGGCAGTCTATACCAACCGGAACAGGTCAAGCGTAATCACCGGCGTAACGCCGGACTTCCAGTACATCCGCAACTGGAACGTCTTGGAGGGGCACTTTTTTTCCGAGAAGGATGTTCGGCTGACAGTCAATGTCTGCGTCCTTGGGAAGACTGTGGTGAACCAACTCTTCGGTCTGGAAGATCCAATCGGCAAAACCGTCCTGCTGAAGCATGTCCCATTTCGGGTTATCGGCACCATGACACCCAAGGGGCAAACCGCCTTCGGCCAGGACCAGGATGATATGATTCTGGCCCCGGTAACCACGGTCATGCGCAAACTGGCTGGGGAAACCCACATCAGTCTGATTTTTGTTTCCGTTACCAGTCCGCAGGTCGCAGATCTGGTCATTGAGCAGATGCAGTCTTTGCTGCGCCAGAGAGGCAGGCTGCTCTCCAACCAGGAAGACGGCTTTCAAATCAAGAACGTTACCGAAATCATCGAGGTTGCAGCCAAAACCGCCCAGGTGTTTTCCCTCCTGCTGGCCCTGGTTGCCTCCATTTCTCTTATTGTAGGCGGAATTGGAATCATGAATATCATGCTGGTTTCAGTTACCGAAAGGACCAAGGAGATCGGCATCCGAATGGCCATCGGAGCTACGCCGTCCGACATACTAAGGCAGTTTCTGGTGGAGTCCTTGTCCATGAGCCTGCTTGGCGGAATCATTGGTATAGGCCTTGGATTGCTGGCTACAACCCTTCTATGCTACATCTTTCACTTCACGACCAAGGTATCGCTGCTCTATGTGGCCATCTCGTTCATTTTTTCCGGCCTGGTGGGAGTTCTTTTCGGCATGTATCCTGCCTATAAGGCATCACGCTTACGCCCCGTGGAGGCGCTGAGGCATGAATGAAGGGGGAAATGAGAGCGATCTCTATATAGCGGTTTGCAGTTGTGTATGCTACGGATAGAGCAAGCACAAAGGCACACACCCGGTTGCCCGCTATCCGTTATCCGTTAAGGACTTAACGGTCAACGGATAACGGTCTTTGCCCCTTTGTGCCTGCCTACCTGATATCTGTAGTTCATCCAAGTGAGAACCGCTATAGACATGAGCGAACTGAATATATAGAGTCTATCCGAAAAGTCCTGGGAAACTGCGCATAATCAGTGGAGTCACCCCCACTTTTCGGATAGACTCCTACTGGGCTTTCACAGCTAATTTTGTGGATAATGATCTCGCGCAGAGACGCAGAGGATAAAGATCAGTCATTCTCTTAAGCATCTTAAGTCTCTGCGCGAGAAATACCAACAATTTTAAGTGTGAAGACCCACTAGATGCTAGGGTTTAGAGAAAACACCTCCGAGCGCTACCCTAATCCCTAACCCCTCCCCTATCTCCTAACCCCTATCCCCTTTTTTGTCTTATTTTTTCTCCAGCCAGGGTTTGATCTGCATCTTCAGGCCCATGTGCTCATTGGCCCGCTTCAGCCTGTCCTCTGCCGCGTAGACAGCCATGACGGAATTCGCCAGATTTGGCCGAAGATGCTCCGCCGCTGCCTGAAGCAGTAGCTTCGGTGTGACTTCCAGCACCTTTTCCCTGAATTTTTTTCGATAGTCGTCGGTGAGGCCGGTAAAGTCCCAGATCATGGCCAGATAACCTTTATTGCCCGGGCCCATAGGCCTATCCAGAGAGGCGATAGTGCTGATGATGGCTTTTCGCAATTCTTCGCCTGAGATTTCCTTTGATGATACCTCTTCCACAGTCTCCCGGTATACCTTCAGTGTCTCTTCCAGGTTCGGGTCCCGATAGGACAGGAAGGCGAAGTTGCCATTTATACTATCGTAAATGGAATGTCCCCCATAAGCGCCACCCTGTACCCGGATGCGCTGGTATAATGGACCACTCGCCAGTTCATGAGAAAGGACCGACAAGACCGGTGCCTGGCTGGAAAGGTATAAAGGCGCAGGGAGGACCTGGGCCACGTAGCAAACCCGTGCAGGAATAGCAACTCCCGTAGGCACGGATTCTACGGATTCTCCCCGTATAAACTCCGAAGGTGCTAAAGGCTCTCCTCCTGACGGAAGATCCTGTACCAGAGGCTCCAGTGCCAGTCGCAGTTTACTCAATCCTTCCGCATCACCGGTCAGGTTGAGGGCGAGGCGGCCTTGGCGGTAAATATGCTTGCGCAAGACGGCCAATTTTTCAACCAGACGTTCTTTTTCCTGAGAAAAGCGGTCGGCCATAGAGACCAGAAGATGTACCTGCGACAGTCCGTTCCACTGCTCATCCCGGTGATAGGTCATGGAAAACCCGGCTGAGGCAGTGCGCCGGGCAAAGGCGTGACCTGACGGGACTACGGAAGAAATCATCTGGTTTTTTTCCTCAGACACCAGATTCTGCATCCTGGCCAGATCGCAAAGGTCCCCTTGAGTCAGGAATTCATCGAGAATCTGCATACCATCCTGAATGTTTCGATGCAGCACTTTCATTCGAAAGATCATTTTCTGCCAGGTTTTTTCTCCTGTTACGGTTTGGCCGGCAGCCAGATGACACGACAGCCCCCCTATCTTCAGGGCAACCTGGGAGGACATGAGGTCGTATCCCTTTCCGCCGGCTCCCATACCCAGTGTCGATGTGCCCAGAAGAGGCAGATAGGGCTGGAGATCGTCGCCAACATCCGAAACATCGAAGGCCAGATCCACATAGGCTATGCCATTGGCAAAAATCTCATGCTCAAAAGCCGGAACACCGGCTATGGCCGCTTTCCTTGTCGGAATGGTTTCAATTTCCCTGGGAAGGTCACTCAGTTCCAGTCTGGGCAGACTGGCCAGTGCTTCGGGAGAGTCCGCTGTTTCCTGCTCCTTGCGCAGTATCTGTGCGTTCCGGCTGATCTCCTCCAGTTGATCCCTGGATAAAGATGCCTTATATTCGGCCATCTTCCGGCGAAAAGCAGCCTCTTTCTCCTCCTGATAGGTGTGACTTGGCTCCATGACTGAGGCCAGGCAATGGGTATTCTGAAGAAAACCGCTGTTAATCAACTGCTCGAACAGGTCCGGTTGCTGCTGCCACCTTTGCCTGATATGGTCAATGAGCGTTGAAAACTGCAATCCGGCGAGGGGATCGGAATCGTAAAGCCAGGTATGATAAGCCCTGCCCATGAGGGTGATGCCATAGGGCAGACTTGCGCGCGAGATTTCCTTACCGTGAAACTCTACCTGATGCAAGGCACCCTCGATCAATTGCGGGTCAAACCCCTCACTGGCTATTTTTTTGAGCGTATCGAAGATCAGCCGCTCGATCCGGTCCGCTTTGTCCGGCTCCGTTCCCCGCAGGCCCACCATAAACGGCACCTGCTTTAAGTCCCTTTCAAGGCCGGTGGCAGGAGAAAGGTCCTCGCCCAATCCTGAATCGATCAGCGCCTTGCGCAATGGGGCTCCGGCTGTCCCCACCAGGGCAATGGCTGCAACCTGAAAGAGTAATACCTCTTCGGGGTCCCTGCTGTCGGCAATTATCCAGGCCAGGTCAACCATGGTTTTTCGCTCCAGGGATTCCTCCCTGCCTACCGGGTACCAGTTGTGGATGCGTCGCATGGTGTCCCAGACAGGCTGGTCCTGAATCAGGGAATTTACCTCGATCCGCTCAAAACCTGACAGTATTGGGTCAAGGAATTGCAAATGCTCTTTTGTGGCTATGTTGCCGTATAAAAAAATCCAGGCATTGGAAGGAGAATAATAAGCATGGTGAAAATTCTTGAATTGCTCATAGGTCAGGCTGGGAATTACCTCAGGGTCCCCGCCTGCATCCATTCCATAGGTGCTGGCCGGATACAGCCCCTCCAACAGGGCTTTGCTCAGCAACGAGTCCGCTGAGGAATAAAGCCCCTTCATTTCGTTGTAGACAATGCCGGATATGGTCAGGATGCTCTGCGGATCGGATAGTTTTTCCGGCTCCAGATGATAGCCTTCCTGCTGAAAGGTGTTCAGCGAAAGCCTCGGATTCAGTACCAGATCCATATATACACGGGCAAGATTAAAAAAATCCACTTTGACCTGACTGGCTACAGGATAGACCGTTTTGTCAGGATAGGTGAAGGCATTGATATAGGTTTTCAATGACCCTTTGGCCAGTTCGTTGAAGGCATCCTTGACCGGGTAACGCTCGGAACCGGCCAGAACGGAATGCTCCAGAATGTGGGGAACTCCCGTGGAATCTGTAGGCGTGGTTCGAAAGCCTATGGAAAAAAGATTTTCCCGATCATCGTTATGCAGATGCAGAACACGCGCCCCGCTCCGCTCATGCCTCATCTCATAGGCAGTGACCCGAATATCGGGTATCTCCTGCACTCGCAGCACCGTAAATCCATGTAACTTTTCCCCCGCTTTCAAAGTCGGCGAGGGGCAAACTCCTGAACCATCCATACTGTTCCTCCTCATTCCGTGACCTTAATCGGAACCATTACTATTCCATTAGCATTCTATGAGTAACTCAAGTTGCTAGTTATTCTGCAGGCACCAGGCACAAAGGGGAATGGTAAAAGAACTCCGGTGGACACGCGACTCACTACCTGGCCAAAGGGGCCAATAGCCTCTGAGGCGTCGCTTAGTCCACCACCATGGCTTATACCATTGATCATAACTAGCAACTTGGGTTATGAGTATTACTTTTATATTCCCTTAGCATTCCGCTCGTATTCCGTAGCCATGATAAACTATGAGCCTATCCCAAACATGTTCACATACTGCGCATGTTCACGTACTACTCACGCCCTGCCCCTACCTATATACTGTCTCTTCGGCCATTTATCCCTTTTATGTTCCTCAATTATAGAGCAAAAAAGCATACATGCAAAGATTTTTTCTTCCAATTTGGGTCATAATTTGTAAAATTAAGGAGTCAGGAGTAGTAAGTGAGTTACAGTTTTATTGGTCAGTTGATAGAAAAAGTGCTAAACTGCTGAGTAAAGAATGTGTTAAGGAGAAAAGCCTATGACAGAATTTGCAAAGATCGGGACCGAAATCTTACCTTAAAGAGATTTGTTGGAGGAAGTTACATGATGCAGAGCGAGAGAATTGTAATAGATCCTGAGATACTCGGAGGCAAACCGATTATCAAGGGCACACGGCTCAGTGTGGAATTTATCCTTGAATTATTAGCTTCAGGGATGACCCAAGCAGAAATTCTGGAAGATTACCCCCACATAAGCGAGAAAGACTTACATGCAGTTTTGGAATACGCTGCCCATGCACTTAAAAATGATATCTATATTCCACTTGGGAAAACTTCATGAATCTGGGTTCAATGCGATTTTTGGCCGATGAGAATATTTCTCCCAAGGTAGTGGCTTATCTTCGAAGACGCGGTGCAGATGTGCTGGATGTAAAAGAATGTGGCTGGCAGGGAAAGACTGACGATGAAATTCTAGAGAAAGCCCAAGCAGACAAAAGGGTCAGTTTAACCTGTGACAAGGACTTCGGTACCTTAGCCGTGTATGGATTGAAATCACACTATGGGATAATTTTTATTAGGCCAGGTGATTTAAGGCCAGGTAATATCATGAGACTATTGGGACAACTGGCTGAAAAGATAGAATTTGAAGAAGGTATGATAATTATCCTGACGGAGAGAGGTATGCGGATTCGTCGTAGCTGAAGCAAAGGCACACAGGGGCAAAGATACAAAGTCTTTTTCTTTTTCCCCCTGTGCCTGTGTGCCTGCTCTATCCGTAGCATACACACAACTTTAGAACCACTATAAACGTTCATGGCCGATTTTGAATTTGGCCACCCCCGAAGATGGAAATGGAATTTTGTAAAATATAATTCCCAAAGGCCATTTCCACGGTAAAGGGTAAGAAGCTGCTCAAGCAAGCCTTTTATCTCTTGAGGAACTTCGGACAAAAATAGGAAGTTAAGGAGAAAAGTCAATGACAGAATTCGAAAAGATTACAGCCGAAAGCTTATCTTTGCCACTTGAAAAAAGGGCTCAATTAGCAGAGATACTTATCCAAAGTCTGGATGAAGCGGAGGATGATAGTGTAAGATATGCCTGGCTCTTGGAAATTCAACGTCGAGATCAAGAAATGGGATCGGGTCAAGCGGTATGCAAACCGGCTGACCGCGTTCTGCGAGAAGCCCGCGAACAACTCCGACGGCCAAAATAGAAGTTCACGATAAGGCTGATCAGGAAATAAAGTCAGCCTCTCGATACTATGAAGAGCAGGTCGAAGGGCTTGGCTATCAATTGATCACCGCCTCCTGCCCACTGCCTCCTGTCCACTGCATCCCACCTCCTGTCCACTGCCTCCTGCCTTACTCAGCTTTTCTCCAGAAAGACCCGATATGCCTTGAAGGTCTCGTACAGATCGGCCTTACTGGCAATTTCGAAGGGAGAATGCATGCCAAGGAGGGGAGGACCGCAATCAACCATATCCAGGCCATATTTAGCCAGAAATTTGGCTATGGTTCCACCGCCTCCTTCATCCACTTTGCCCAGTTCCTTGGCCTGCCAGATCACGCCGTTCTCATTGAAGAGTCTTCGGATTTCTCCCATATACTCTGCACTGGCATCGTTCGTGGAATATTTTCCTCTTGACCCGACATATTTACAGAGATTTATTCCATAGCCTAAGTGGCAGGTATTGTGCTTTTCGAAAACCTCGGGGTAGTTGGGATCAAAGCCGGCATTTACGTCCGCCGACAGGGCCTTGGAGCAAAACAGGATCTCTCGCAGGAGTTGTTCTTGTTCTTCCGGCTTGATTCCGGCTTTTCTGAGGAGCTGGCCAACCACCATCTCAACAAATCTGGACTGAGCGCCAGTGTTTCCATCACTGCCGGTTTCTTCTTTATCCACGAAGAGGACCAGCGATGTATGCAGGGGAGGATCGGTCTGAGCAAGAATAGCTTGCAGGGAGGTGTAAGCGCAAATGCGGTCATCCTGCCCATATCCGCCGACCATGCTGCGATCCAGTCCGACACTGCGGGCAGGCAGAGCAGGGACTGCTTCTATTTCCGCGCTGATAAAGTCATCCTCGACTATACCATACTGCTCGTACAGCAGACAGAGGATATTCGACTTGATCCGCTCCTTTTCCTCCTGATGATTGGCTGATGACGATGGTTCTGGTGGTGGGGGTGGCGGCGGTAGTGCAGATGCAGATGCTGGCGGTGATGCTGGCGGTAGTGGTAATTCTGGCATTGCCGCTGATGCAGATGCTAAGGGCTGATGGCCGAACAGGATGGTCAGTTTTTCTCCTTCAACGGCATCTTTCAGTTTCTTCTCATTCATGATCCGCTGGGACAGGTGGGGCAATAAGTCGCTGATCGTAAAGACCGGATCTTGCGGTTTCTCTCCGATTCGAAATTCGATTTTACTGCCATCGCCGCGGACTACCACTCCGTGAAGGGCCAGAGGAAGGGCCACCCAATGGTACTTTTTTATTCCTCCGTAGTAATGGGTATGCAGCAGTGCCAGACTCTGTTCCTCGTAGAGGGGAGAAGGTTTCAAATCGAGCCTTGGGGAATCGATATGGGAAATAATAAACCGGATACCCTGGCGGATGTCTTCCCTGCCAAGCGAGCAGAGGGCAATATTCTTGTCGCGGTTGATCTGATAAAATCTCCCTCCGCAATCCTGCTCTTGGGAAAAGATATCTTTAAACTTTTGCTCTCTGGCCTGGTTCAGGATCTCCTGAACCGCTTCTCTTTCCGTTTTAGCGATATTTAAAAAATTAATATACTTTTGGGCGAAAGTTGAAACCTGCTCACGGTCCTGCTCTGTAAGGAAGTCCCAGGCCATCTTCCCTTTTGATTTTAACTTTTGGAGTAAATCGTCCTGCCTTCTTATTTCACTCATAAGTCAGTTTCCCCTCCTCATACAAGGATAATGGATGCCTTTATAGCGGTTCCCACTTGTGTATGCTACGATAGAGGAGGCACAGAGGGAAAAGAAAAAAACTTTGTGCCTTTGCCCCTTTGTGCCTACCTCATAAAGGCACACCCCTGCCTTTAGACAGGGTTCATTGCTTTATCGTAATTTTTTGATTTCTTAGCCCTGGGAGTACACGGGAAATCACGCTCTTCCCCACGTTCTCATGTAGATAGAGGTATAGCCTCTGGGAAATAAGGGAAGAGATATTTGCCCGCTTTGGAGAAGATATTTGCCCACCTTGAGGAGCAATAATCGCTCTCGAGGATTAAGAGCAGAAGTGGTGTTTCTTCAAGGTAAAATGAACGACCTGAATTTTGAGGTTAGATTATATTAATAAAAAGCTCAAGGAGCCAAAAGTTAACCCCAACAATTTCACCATGTGACCAAATAAGGCTTAAAAATATTTAGTGGCCGGTTTCAGCTCAGTTCTAATATTTTTTGCCCCATTTCTCCTCTAATTTTGCCTTCAGGATAACTCCTAATGAGCCTAAAGGTGCTTCCTCTTTTCCTTTTCTTCCATTATTGGGAACGGCATACTCATGGACAATCTGTTTTTCTGCGGTATCCATAGCGGCTTTTCGGCTCAGGCGAATCTTTTCGTTTTCCCGATCGATACCCACAACCACTACGTTCATGGATGCCCCTGTCTTAAACATCTGGCTATGTTTCGTTCCCTTGGAAGTTCCCATTTCTTCATTGGGGACAAGGCCGGTAAGTCCATTGGGTAATTTGACAAAAACGCCGTATGGTTTGATCGATTCTACCGTTCCTTCCATAAGGTCACCCTCTTTAAATCCGAGATCTCCATTTTTAAACGGATTTACACGCACAGGCTCCATAGTCAGGGAGATTCTTCGCCCCGCCTCATCTACCTTGAGAATACGGACATCTACCTTTTGCCCTATTTCTACGACCTCTTTGGGATGCTTTACGTGCTGTTCGGCATTCAAATTGGAAATGTGCACCAGACCATCGACCCCAGGCTCCAGCTCAACAAAGGCACCAAACTCGGTCAGCCGCACTACCGTACCCTGGAGCCAGGTTTCTTCCTGATACCGCTGGCTGACAGTCAGCCAGGGATCGGCCTGGTTATGCTTCAGAGTAAGAGAGATGCGTTGTTTTTCCCAATCAATGGAAGTTATCTTGGCCTGAACCCGCTGGCCGACTTTGAGTATCTCGGAGGGGGTTTCAATTCTGCCCCAGCTCATCTCGGATACGGGGATCAGCCCATCAAGACCTCCCAGATCAATAAAAGCACCGAAATTTTGAATAGAGCGAACCATTCCGGAAATCTCCTGGCCAACCTGCAGGGTTTCTTTGAGAGTAGCAATTTTCTTCTCTTGCTCTCCTTCCAGGATCTCCCGTCTGGTCAGAATAATATTTCTTCCACCTTCTTTGTACTCAAGGACATGGAACAAGAGGCGCTTCCCAATATATTTGGAAAGATTCCCCCCCCTGCGAAGCTCTATGTGAGAAGAAGGACAAAAGGCCCGTACTCCTGAAACCTTCACTTCAAGCCCGCCCTTGATCTCACCCACAATATATCCTTCTACAGGAATATGGCTTCGGAAAGCCTCTTCGAGTTGCTTCTTATTGGCCTTGGCCCCTCCGACCTTGGTAGTGAGGACAATTTCTCCCTCCTGCAAGTAAAGGAATTGGGCCTCAATCTCGTCACCTTCGGTGACCTTGATCTGACCTTGCTCATCCTCCAATTCACTTCGGGCAATAACACCTTCACTTTTGCCTCCCCCAAGATCAACAAAAATCCACTCTTCGGAAATCCGAGCGATTTTGCCTTTTATTTTCTGACCTTGGGAGTACTTCTTTGGCTTGGCGTTAGTTTTTTCCAGGAGTTCGGCCATATTCTCCTCACCCCCATCGTTAATAATGTTTTCCTGAGTTTTTTCTGCTTCGTTCATAGTAAAGTTTAAACCTCCGAAACGTATAGAATAATTATCCTTCTTCTGAAGGGTGTGTAGATTTACTTGTTTTTGATCGTTTTGATCGTTCTAAGCTGTAGTGCATACAACTGAAAATCGCTCTGATCACTTTTTAAATCGTTCATCCATTTTAAATCGTTCAGTCGTTTTAAGCCGTTTTATGAATTCATCGTCTCTAAGACGGTTGATGCTCGGATTAATCTTTGGACTCTGTAACTTTTCTGTACTTTTTAGATATAGTGAATTTAATAAATCGAACTTTCATGCCATAAAACCTGTTACACTGAAAAGGACAGCCAGCATAGTGCAAAGAATAGTTAGCATAGTGACTTGATATTCCTGAATTTTTTCATTGTGGGGTTCCCGTGTAGAGCAATAATATAAGAATACCATTATAAGAAGAATATTGCAACAGGAGTTATTGAATTTAACTATCAATATAAGCTCTCAATTATCTTAATTAAGTTCTAAATTATCTCGATTAATTTTTAAATTATCTCGATTAAACTTTACCCTTAAACTCTAAAAAAAACCAAGTGTAACCATATTAAAGCCGATAGTGCGTTTTTAACTCCTTATCATTTCACAATCTTAAAAAATTTGTCAAGGGAAATATGCATTATTTTCTCTCAATGTTAAAAAATTATAGTAATTTCTCGTACAGCGCGGCGGATGGCGCAACAGTCGATAATGAACACAAGGCAGTTGTGCCCCCGGGATTCTCCCCTCCGGCTCCTCTACTGTTCCTGTGTTCCTGCTCGTATTTCTATTTCAACTCTTCTTCTATTTCAACTCTTCCGTAGTCAGACTTCTTTAAAAAATTTTCAACATATAATTATTTCAATAGGTTAAATGATGCAGCAAAATTGGACATAGTTTTAAAATTATAATATACTAATATCACAAGTATCATAATTTT
>Ga0315268_10004847_pt1 | contig 14526 bp, 20 predicted proteins | sample C1_top_MG_FD_204535 | JGI IMG/M metagenome (GOLD analysis project Ga0315268, IMG submission 204535) | Sediment microbial communities from Yellowstone Lake, YNP, Wyoming, USA - C1_top | ecosystem: Environmental > Aquatic > Freshwater > Lake > Sediment | place: USA: Wyoming | collected 2017-08-01
CCAAGGGTTGGGTAATCACCGTCATCCCCGACTATCACGGTTTTTTGCTCGCCGTGCTGCCACCCGGCGCTTTCATCGGCCTTGGCTTGCTGATAGCCGGCAAGAACTACCTGAGCCTGCGCGCCGAACAAAAAGGCAAGGCGGTTAAAATGCCTGGCGCAAACGTGCGAACGGCATAAACCCATGAACGCAGCCAAGCGCCGCGAAATCTTCTTGCGCCTGCAACAGCAGAATCCGCACCCCACCACCGAACTGGAATTTCATTCACCATTTGAGTTGCTGATCGCCGTGTTGCTCTCGGCCCAGGCGACAGATATCAGCGTAAATGCCGCCACGCGCCAGTTGTATCCGGTTGCCAATACGCCGCAGGCGATACTTGATCTGGGTGAAGAAAAACTGCGCGAATATGTACAGCGCATAGGCCTGTACAAGACCAAAGCCAGGCACATCATACAAACCTGCAAGATCCTGCTGGAACGGCACGGCGGCGAAGTGCCGCAGACGCGCGAGGCGCTGGAAGCGCTGCCCGGCGTGGGACGCAAGACCGCCAATGTGGTGCTGAACACCGCTTTCGGCCAACCCACCATCGCGGTGGATACGCATATCTTCCGCGTTGCCAACCGCACCGGTATCGCACCCGGCAAGGATGTTGTCGAGGTTGAAAAAAAGCTGATCAAGTTTATTCCCGACGAATTCAAGCACGATGCGCACCACTGGTTAATATTGCATGGCCGCTATATCTGCCAGGCACGCAAACCAAAGTGCGGCCAGTGCATCATCGAAAACTTGTGCGAATATAAAAAGAAGGAATTCTGATGTTTAACCCGAGCCGGGATGAGGCCCGCAACTTTTTGTTTGACAGCTGGCGCAAACACCGCGACGGAAGTGTCTTGACCCCGCTTGAGGATATAGCCGCACAACTGATCGCAAAGCACCCCGAGTATCACGAGTTGCTTGAAAACCCGCAGCATTATCAGAGCAATGATTACGCGCCGGAAAGCGGTGAACCCAACCCTTTCCTGCACCTGATGATGCACCTGACGATGCAGGAACAGATTTCCATCGACCAGCCGCCCGGCATCCGCGCGCACTTCCAGCGCCTCACAGCACACTATCAGTCGGAACACGATGCCTTGCACAAGATGATGGAATGCCTCGGCGAAATGCTGTGGCAGGCACAGCGCAACAACACCGGGCCGGATGTTGGCATTTACTTCGCATGTCTGGAAAGACAATAAACCGCTTTATCCACAGATTACACAGATTAAGCGTGATTGCAAAACATATGCAAAATACGGAACACATGAATATTGTTTTGATTTTTAATCTATGTAATCTGCGCAATCTGCGGACAAGAGTTTAAGGAGTTTCGAAACATGGCAAACCGACTCGGCAAAATTGTCACCCGCACCGGCGACAAGGGCACCACCGGCCTCGCCGACGGCACCCGCGTCAACAAGGACAGTATGCGCATACATTGTCTGGGTAGCGTCGATGAACTCAACAGCCACCTCGGTTTGTTGCTCACGGAAGAGTTACCTCAAGATATTCGCTCCCTGATGCTGGCGATACAGAATGACCTGTTTGACCTCGGCGGCTCTCTCGCCTATCCGGCTGCCCCTTTTAACGAGGACAAACTTTCCCGTCTGGACATAGCCATCGCGCACTACAACGCCGAGCTGCCGCCACTCAAGGAATTTATCCTGCCCGGAGGCACCCGTGCTGCCAGCCAGTGTCATATCGCCCGCACTGTTGCCAGACGTGCCGAACGTGAACTGGTCACGCTTGCGCAAAACGAAGAAGCGCCGCCGCAGGCCCTGCCTTATCTCAATCGCCTTTCCGACCTGCTCTTCGTACTGAGCCGCGTGCTCAATCGCAACGCCGGCCACGCCGAGGCTTTATGGAAAAGATCAGCAAGAGATTAACAGCCGGAATGATTACTCAGGGAAAAGATATTTCGCTATTGCTGTCTGCCGAAACGATACAGGCGCAGTGTCTGTTTGCGATGGGTCAGGCACGCAATACCAGCTACGCCCTGGCCACGATGATTGCACTGCAAACTTTTGTAACATCGACGACACAGCCGTCTGACCGCGACACTCACGCTCACCGCGCTATCATGCAAATTATCAAAGGGCACGCTGCAGATCTGCACTCACAATTGCTCGCGGAACAAGCTGAAGCTCAGATCAGGGCAATGCGCGCAAAGGATAGTGCTGCCATAACGCGGATACACAACGAAATTTCACGCAATGGATTCCATCAGGCCGCACTGTTGGCGATACGCGGACTGGATGCCGCCGAACGAACTGTAGCAAAGGAGTGGGTGCAAAGCTGGTATAGGAATGCGAAATCCCGCGCACTCGCTGCAAGCGGTTACCCTGACGCCCTGAATTTTCACAAGGCCGGAATTTCGCCGCTCGAATATGCCGCGATGTCTGATCTAAACAATTACCTGGTGAATACACCCGCCGAGTGACCCGGGATCGAATAGCTGCGGTCAGCTGCTGTAACAGTGATCTTGTCTGAATCTCTAATCACGCGCAGTTGAGAGCTTCGGTAGTCAAATGCGCCCGATGCTCATGCCCCTCACCCGTCGCCACCGCCCGCTTCGGATCCGTAATCCACTCGCTCCACGACCCCGCATACAACTTGCTGCCGTGCAGTCCGGCAATTTCCATCGCCAGCATATTATGACAGGCCGTGACACCCGAGCCGCAGGTATGGATAACCTGCGACGGTTTCAGACCATGCATCAGCTTGAGATAGGCCTCTTTCAGCTCCTCTGCCGACAGATAGGTGCCATCAAAATCCAGGTTCTCCTCATATACCCAGTTGATTGCCCCTGGAATATGCCCTGCAACCGTGTCCAAAGGTTCGCGTTCCCCGCTGAAGCGCTGCTCAGGACGAGCATCGATCAGCACACTGCAACGCTCCCTTCTCGCAAAATCAACTTCGACAGTATCCGCCAACAATTCATCGCGCACATTGGCCACGAAATGAGCGGGAGTCATTATTGGCAATTTAGTGGTCACCGGCAGTTTCTGCTTCACCCATTTTGGCCAGTTGCCATCCAGCAACGCGACATTGTCATGACCCAGCCAGCGCAACAGCCACCACATTCTTACCGCCATCGAACCAAAGCTGTCGTCGTATACAACCACCTGTTTGCTGCCATCCACCCCCCAGCGGGAAAGCTTTTCGCAGAATATTTTTATATCCGGCAAAGGGTGACGCCCACTGGTGGGCGTCACCGGTGAAGACATGTCATCATCCACATACACATAGCGAGATCCCGGAATATGTCCTTGCTGATAGGCACTGCGGCCTGCTTCTGTGTTCGTGAGCGTAAAACGGCAATCAAAAATAACCCAATCTGGATCATCCAGATGTTGGGCCAGTTGATCGGTGGAAACCAAAGTAGTAAAAGGCATAAATTACCTCCATAAATCCATTTTTTCGCGTACCCGCTGCGCGGATCTCGTGGCCGGACTTCTTTGCCTGGATAGAGATTGGGCAGATTCCGGATTTTTAAAGTGCCCGAAATCGCCCGCTTTGGATCGAGTCGGATATACGAGTCAAAATAACCTACTGATGTGGAAGGTTTTTTTGTTTGGGCTTGCGTTGTTCCAGCAACCACAGCACATAACCGGACAGAGCATAGCCCAGAAACAATAAAAACAACACGCCGGCGGGATAGCTTGAAATCACCACAAAGATCATCGCCAATAAAAATACCACGATGAATGGCACGCTCCTGCGCAAATTAAAATCTTTAAAGCTGTAAAAGCGCAAATTACTGACCATGCTCAAGCCGGCGAATACGGTCAGTGCCGCTGCGTACCAGCGAACGTCGTTTCCGGCATAACCATTATCCTGCAACAACCAGACAAAGCCGGCGACCAGCGCAGCAGCGGCCGGGCTGGGCAGCCCCTGGAAATATCGTTTGTCCACCACGTCGATATTCGTATTAAAGCGTGCGAGCCGCAATGCAGCACAGACGCAATAAATAAATGCGGCAAACCAGCCCCACTTGCCCAGATCCTTGAATGCCCATTCATACATGAGCAAAGAAGGAGCCACGCCGAATGACACCATGTCTGACAGGCTGTCGTATTCCGCACCGAACTCGCTTTGGGTATGCGTCATGCGTGCCACGCGCCCATCCAGACCATCCAGAACCATGGCAATGAATATCGCTACGGAAGCATATTCAAACCGGTTATTCATCGACTGCACAATCGCATAAAAACCGGAAAACAATGCAGCCGTGGTAAACAGGTTCGGCAGTAAATAGATGCCCCTGCGGCGAATACTCATCGATTTGCGTTGATTAAAGCTGTTCATAATTTTTAGGTTGTCAGAAGTGTGCCAAAATTGGCGTTACGGATACTTTATCACCAATACCGGCATTGACGGTAGCGGTCAGCGGCCACTCGCAAACCGGGATTTTTCCGATTTCAAATATCAGCAATCATGCAAAAATCCAAAAATTAAAAAAAATGACCGGTGACCGCGAGCATTGGCTCGTCGCCACCAGTCATCCGTTACTGGATACAAGCCGATTTCTATTAATTTTTAGACTGGTCAACCAGTTTGTTTTTGCTGATCCATGGCATCATGCCGCGCAGCTGCGCACCCACTTTTTCAATGGGATGTTCGGCGTTCAAACGGCGGCGTGCAGTCATTTCAGGATAGTTGGTGCGACCTTCAAGAATAAAGCGCTTGGCATAGTCACCGTTCTGAATATTCTTCAGGCATTCGCGCATCGCGGCGCGCGATTCTTCGCCTATCACGCGCTGGCCGGTTACGTATTCGCCGTATTCTGCATTATTCGAAATCGAATAATTCATATTCGCAATCCCGCCTTCATACATCAGGTCCACAATCAGTTTGAGTTCGTGCAGGCACTCAAAATAAGCCATTTCCGGTGCATAACCAGCTTCGGTCAAGGTTTCAAAACCCATCTTGACCAGCTCAACCGCGCCGCCGCACAACACGGCCTGTTCGCCGAACAAGTCGGTCTCGGTTTCTTCACGGAAATTGGTTTCGATTACACCGCCCTTGGTGCCGCCGTTAGCCGCAGCATAAGACAATGCAATATCCTTGGCCTTGCCGGATTTATCCTGGAATACGGCGATCAGCGTCGGCACGCCGCCACCCTTGAGGTATTCGGAACGCACCGTGTGGCCCGGGCCTTTGGGTGCAATCATGATAACGTCGATATCGGTACGCGGCACCACCTGGTTGTAATGCACGTTAAAGCCGTGGGCAAACGCCAGTGCGGCACCCGCTTTCATATTCGGGGCAACTTCGTCGTTATAAACCTGGGGGATATTTTCGTCAGGCAACAGCATCATCACGACATCGGCAGATTTAACCGCGGCAGCCACTTCCATCACTTTCAAGCCTGCGGCCTCGGCTTTTTTCCACGAGGCGCCGCTCTTGCGCAGGCCAACGGTCACGTTTACACCAGACTCTTTCAGGTTCTGCGCATGCGCATGGCCCTGCGAGCCGTAACCAACAATAGTGACCTGCTTGCCCTTGATCAGTGAGAGGTCAGCATCTTTGTCGTAATAAACTTTCATGGTGTTTCCTTTTCGTTATTTTCAATACAGATAATCAAGCACAAGCGCGCGGCTTGTGCGCACTCTTACAGTTTCAAAATTCGCTGGCCGCAACCTATACCCGATGCGCCGGTCCGTACCGTCTCCACAATCAGGTGATGATCGAATGCATTCAGAAATCCATCCAGCTGGGCGCTGGTGCCAGTCAATTCTACGGTGTAGGTTCGATCTGACACGTCGATAATGCGGCCATTAAAAATATCAGCCATACGCTTGATTTCTTCACGCGCCTCGCCTTCGGCATGCATCTTGACCAGCATCAACTCGCGTTCGATGTGATTGCCGTCGCTCAAATCCTGCAACGCCACGACTTCTATAAGCTTGTTGAGCTGCTTGCTGATCTGCTCTATTACCGCGTCCGAGCCGCGGGTGACTATGGTCATGCGCGACATGGTTGCGTCCTCGGTCGGTGCCACGGTCAGCGATTCAATATTGTAACCGCGTGCCGAGAACAACCCTGCCACGCGCGAAAGTGCGCCCGCTTCGTTTTCCAGCATAATTGAAATAATGTGGCGCATTATTCTTCTCCCGCCAAACGTACATCCGACAAACCCTTGCCGCCGGGGACCATAGGGAACACGTTCTCGGTTGGGTCGGTGCGGAAATCCATAAATACCAGATCGTTCTTGCGCGCAAACGCTTCTTTCAGCGCGTCTTCAACATCCGACGGCTTCTCCACCTTGATGCCTACGTGCCCGTAAGCTTCGGCCAGCCTGACGAAATCGGGCAATGCATCCATATAGGATTCGGAGTAACGATTGCCATGGAAGAATTCCTGCCATTGCCGCACCATGCCCAGATAGCGGTTATTCAAGGATACGACCTTAATCGGCAGATGGTACTGTTTGCAGGTGGAAAGCTCCTGTATACACATTTGAATACTGCCCTCGCCGGTAACACATGCCACTTCAGCTCCGGGATGCGCCAGTTGCACCCCCATCGCCGCCGGCAGGCCAAAACCCATCGTGCCCAGCCCGCCGGAGTTAATCCAGCGGCGTGGCTGGTCGAATTTATAATACTGCGCCGCCCACATCTGGTGCTGTCCGACGTCGGAAGTAATAAATGCTTCGCCACGGGTGATTTCATACAGCTTTTCGATCACATATTGCGGCTTGATGACCTCGGTAGAGCCTTTATATACCAGAGAATTTCGCGCGCGCCATTCTTCAATCTGTTTCCACCATGGCGCAATCGCTGCCGCATCCGGCTTTAAGCGGCTGCTATGCAATAACGACAGCATGTCCTTCAGCACGTGCGCGACATTACCCACCAAGGCCACGTCAACCTGCACACGCTTGGAAACAGAAGCCGGATCGATATCGATATGGATAATCTTGCGCGGAATTTCGTTGAAATGCTTCACATTACCAATCACGCGGTCATCAAAGCGCGCGCCCACCGCCAGCAACACATCGCAGTGCTGCGTCGCCATATTCGCTTCCAGTGTGCCATGCATACCCAGCATGCCGAGGAATTGCTTGTCCGTCTCGGGAAAGCCGCCCAGCCCCATCAGCGTGCTGGTGCACGGGAATCCGAGCAAGCGAACCAGCTCTGTCAGCGATTTGGCGGCATCCGACAAAATAACGCCGCCGCCGGTATAAATCATCGGCCGCCTGGCTTCCAGCAACAGCTGCACAGCCTGTTTGATGGCACCGGATTCAGCTTTCTGCGCTGGATTGTAGGAGCGGATAGTCACCGACTCGGGATAATTGAAAATCGCTTTTTGTTGCGAAATATCCTTGGGTATATCGACCAGTACCGGGCCGGGCCGGCCGCTTCTGGCCAAATAGAATGCCTTTTTGATAGTGATGGCGATGTCGTTTACGTCCTTCACCAGGAAATTGTGTTTTACGCAAGGACGCGTAATCCCTACCGTATCCACTTCCTGGAAGGCATCTTCACCTATCATCAGAGTCGGAACCTGGCCGCTGATAACCACCATCGGGATCGAATCCATATAAGCCGTGGCTATGCCGGTAACCGCATTGGTTACGCCAGGACCGGAAGTCACCAGGGCCACACCCACTTTGTCCGTCGAGCGCGAATAACCGTCGGCAGCATGCACTGCCGCCTGCTCGTGGCGAACCAAAATGTGCTTAATTTTATCCTGGGCGAAGAGGGCATCATAAATGAATAGCACCGCGCCACCCGGGTAGCCAAATACGTACTCAACCCCTTCTTCCTGCAAACATCGTATGGCTATTTCTGCGCCCGTGAGTTCCATGTCAAAAACCTTAGCAAGCAATAATTGTAGAACCGTGCAAGATAAGGCCTAGACGCTTTTTGGTCAACCCCTGAATACATATCCGGTGTGCCGATATGGTCATTTTTTCACCCATCGACAGCACAATTTGTTAATATCCGGCCCTTGGTTCATTTTGGAGCATTTAAACTGGCAAGCCGTAACGAACTTTCCGAGTTTCTCGCATCAGTCGAGCGTCGCGCCTATAAACAGGGACTATTTGCGGTACGCGATGAGCATGTCGCGCTCGATATCGTGCAGGACGCCATGCTCAAACTTGCCGAAAAATATGGTGACAAGCCCGTCGACGAGCTGCCCATGTTATTTCAGCGCATCCTGCAAAACACAATTCGCGACTATTATCGCAGGCAAAAAGTGCGCTCCATGTGGACGACGCTGATGTCGTCGCTGATACCGCAGCACGATGAAAGCGACTTTGATCCGCTGGATACGCTCCAGGACGATGAAAATAAAAGCCAGTCCCCGCGTCCGGATGCCTCGCTGGAACAGTCACAACTCCTTGTAATTATTGAAACCGAACTTGCCAAGCTGCCTGCTCGTCAACGGGAAGCCTTCCTGCTGCGTTACTGGGAAGACATGGATACTGCAGAGACCGCCGCAGCCATGGGTTGTTCTGAAGGAAGCGTTAAAACCCACTGCTCCCGCGCAACCCATGCACTTGCCGCTGCATTGAAGGCAAAAGGAGTGACAAATTATGAAATCTGACATCGATACACGTCTAATCAAACAAATGCTTGATTCGTCAACCTCGCAACTGGCTCCGGCTACGCTGGAAAAGTTGCGCGGTGCGAGGATGCGCGCTGTCGAGCACCAGCGAATACAGCATACTGTGCCGGTTTTAGCCTGGCTGGATCATGAGGGCGGTAAAAATCACTCGTTTCATCTATCCAAATCAACGAGCTGGGTAATAGCCGCGTTATTTGTCGCGCTCCTGATCAGCGGGGCAACTTTCTGGCGTAATTACACTGCAGACCATGATACAACTGATGTGGATATCGCTATCCTGACCGACGACCTGCCTATTCATGCATACGTGGACTGATGAAATTTATTCGTATATTCAAGATACTGGCAATCACGTTTAGTTTTGCTGCATCACTGAGCCTGCCTGCACTTGCTGCCCCGCAAGCATGGTCGACCCTCACGCCCATGCAGCAAGAAGCATTGGCTCCCATTGCCCAACAATGGGACAAGATGCCTGAAATACAGCAAAAACGCCTGCTCGCCACGACCAGACGCTACCCGCAACTTTCGCCGAGGAAAAAACAGCTTTTTTTGACCCGCTTGACCGAATGGAGCAAGCTGACTCCTGAACAACGCAACCGCGCGCGCGAAAAATATAAGGCGCTTAGCAAGGCACCACCCAACAAACGCGAAGAAATGAAACGCAAGCTGCTGCAAATCGAAGAGGCAAAATTATCTGCCGCAGCCAGCGGCGTGGCACCAACACCAGCACCAGCACCCGCAAAATAACAAGGGAGCCAGGCAACGCCTGGCTGCTAGCGTCAGTCCACCACGCCAAAATAGGCCACAAGCCGCGCCATTGCTTTATTGTAGCTTTTGAGTATTTCAATATACCGCCAGATGTACCGTCAATTGTTAGTTGCTAGGGGTTAGGCTTTTTGCATTCTGCGCTCTGTCAGATTGCTGGCGGGCGGCTAATACATGCAAGTGTGGTTATTGCTCAACTGGTAAGTTAAACATAAAGGGGGATAAAATGAACATCAAAAATGATATTAGTAAGTATTTGTTAGGCGCGATCATTGGAATCGCACTTGTTGTCGGCTGTAGTGGCGGTGGCAATAGCAGACCCATTACATAGTGCAGAGGCAGCGAGCACTACTGGTGTTACTGCACAATTATTTTGTATGGGTGATCCCATTTTTATGTCTGGTATTAACCAGGCTGGTTCGAGCGGAATTAGCTGTCAGAGTAGTGCCAGCTCAACCATGCAATCGTTTGGTGGCCTTTATGCAATCACCCAGCAAGGCTGGATAATGGCTCAGATGGGCTCAACCCCTACTGGGTCTAGTTATGCTACCTCGTATCTCTTCTACAAAAATTAGATTCCCTGATAGTGGGGCCCTTGTATGGGTTGCGTGATGATGCTGTTGCCTTGCCTTCAAGGGTACGTGCGCCCTTTGATTTATTCCACGGTTGCCGAATTTCCCCCTATATAAAAAATGCGCGCGAGGCCGGTGAGACATTCAGAGCATTTTCATGATTTCCTTACGCAGCGCGTTAATGGCTGCCAGCTTTTCAAAATTTTCACTATCCCGAATTGTGGGCAATTCTGCCAAGATTTCATCAGATGTTTTTCCTGAAACCAGCTGGTTTACTACCTGGCCCAGCAGCCTAGCCTTTTCTTCCAGGTATGCCTTGCGGTATTCAATAAGCGAGGCGCTACGCTGTACTCGCTCATTGGCTAGCTGATTGATCCGCAACTCAAGGTTGCGCGGGATGCATTTTTTACCCATCACGACACCCTTCGCAACGCATCAATAAGCTCAGAGAGCTTGTCCGCGTCAAATGTAATGCCCTTGCGAGTAGGTACATAATCCACACCGCCCGCTGGTTGGTACCACACTCGCACATCCACCACGCGCCGCCCTTTGTAGACACTAGCTGCAATCCGGATTTCCGCCCCGTCCGCTTTACGTACCGCGACAACTTCATTTAATTCTTTCTCAGTTGACATTCTGCCCTCCGTATTGCGCTATCAACTCCATCAATCGCCACGGGTCATATTTTGCTTTGTCTATCAGCATTTCGCACGTTGCACCTATCGGATGCCGCACTGCCACGGTCAATATGACATTGTGGGGATCGCTATCGGTGTCGGTGTAGATTGCCCGTTGCGTATCGGGTGCAGCTTCCAGCATGGCAATGACTTTTTGCCTTCGCCATTCCGCCCGCGCCTCCCGCTGTAGTTCAGTCAGAATTTCCGCCTTTGATTGCCGGATGGTTTGTACCAGCTCGGGCGGTAGGTTGTCCGCCGGTGAAATATCAAGATAGCCGCCGTCCGCCCGGATCGAATACCCCTTGCGCCTCAATTCAAAAATTAAGTCTGGTGCGCCCATGATTAAATCCTCAAGTGTGAAGTGTTGGGGCGTGATGCTTCAGCACCCCCTAAAATTGGCTTATTTCCGGTTACTTGGTTACAAGCCCCGCCGTTATTGGGTTTAGGTGTAACCGGAGCGCCTTGTGTAACAGTTACATCTTTCCCATTAGTTACATCGGAAGCCCCGCCGTTATTGGGTTGTAACCAAGTAACCGGAAAATCAGGGTTTTTCAGGTAGCGCGCAAAAGCATCACCGAATTGGTCAATGTCAAAACCTTTTTGCACACCGTCATAGCCAAACCGTATTGGTTTTGAGTTGATGCCGTATTCTTTTAGACGCTTGGAGACTTGACGGGGTGTAATCGGTTTACCTCTGTTGTATGTCGCCCAGCCTGCCTCTTCATCTTCACAGAGTGCCTTTATCAAGTCAGCAAAACTGATCTTGTCTTCGCGCTTGATCTCGAAAACGTGCTGAATATCTGCCAGCAATTCGTTACCAGTGCTTACCGTTTTTTCAGCCGCGCCGGATAACTTCAAAGCTGCCGCTGTTGCACGGGCTAACCACTCATTACCCGCGCATGATGCAATCGCAAGCAAGCCGTCCCAGTTATCTTGATCGCGGTCTGATAGCTTATCGGGTAGGGCAAGCCGTGCAAGCCGCACCTGTTGCGAGTAGTCCAGGGCGAACTTAGCCAGCTTTTCAGCGATGTCAGCGAATAGCCCCCGGTCAGCATGGCGCAACCTGCTAACCGATTCATGCGAAAGTTTCCGGCGAAGGTTGAATACAATCCCCCGGCTCATGGTCGCATCCGGTAAATGTTTTTCAAGTGCGATGCCTGCCAATGCCTTTGCACTGAATACCGAAAACATGCGCGGCTCGAAGGTGTCGCCAACGGCCTCACTACGCAGCACAAAACCATCACGCAAATATCCAGCGTTCACCATGCCGTGCAACTCTGCATTGTCTCGAAAGAATGTATCAGCCTCATCTATCAGGATCGTGGGCTTCCACTTTTCCACGGCTCTGAATAGCGCGGATGCCGAAGCGTTAGATGCTGGCAATGGTCTGTAAGCCATGCGCCCCAGCACTGTGAGTAGTTGTGTTTTGCCGCATGATTTTTCAGGCGCGTTAATGATTGCCAGCGGTGCGACCTCCACCACGTCAATAAACCACGTCAGCGCACACCACAAAGCCGCCGCGTGCGCCTGCTCAGTGTCTAGCACGATAAACAGCCGGATCGTGTCCGATACCTCATCAAGCAATTGCGCCGGGTCTATCGGTTCGGGGTGCGGCTCGACTTCCGCGAATGGCAACCTGTCCGCTTCGCTTTCATCGGATCGCGCATTTTTCACCATTCCATCAAGCGTACCGGGGCGCACCCCTAACGCTGCCGCCTGATCTTTTCTCACGCGGTCATATTCCAGCGGCTTGAGTGATGCTAACCACTGGATTTTTTCATCGTCTGACTGTGCTGGTGGCGTACCAGGCAGCGCGGTATTTTTCGACAAGGGGATAGCGTCACCCGCGTTATTTGAAGGGCTTAAATCGCTTCCTACGGCCTCGACTTTTTCCGGCGCGCGCTCGATAACCGGCAATGCCCAAATATCCGCCGCCGTTGCCTTGCGCCCGTGCTGGTTGTGAAAGGCTTTGAGCCAATCCACTACATCACCTTTGGCCGGTAGGTTTAAAGCTGCCACGTCAATGAAAGATACAGTGCAACCCAAAGCGCGCAGCTTGTCCGCCGCGTGTTGCGCGTAGTCAGCCCCCGCCGTGTCATTGTCAGCCCACACCAGCACGTTGCGCCCGGTTGCCGGATGCCAGTCCGTTGCCTCTACCGATTGCGCCCCGCCGCTGGTGGTGGCGATGATGCCGCGAAGTGCCAGCATATCTACCTTGTATTCGCCCTCTACCAGAATCACGCGCTCAGATTGCCGCGCCGGATCGCATAGCCGGTGCAAATTGTAGAGCGGTGCGCCGTCTTCAAACTCAGGGGCTTTCAACTCGCACCAGATACCAGCGGTATCGCAGCGCAATGGCCTTATCCACTTTTCCCCAGTGTCAGGATGTTTCAAGCGAATCCGCGCAAACGTGATTGCACCGTCCGGCGCGGTGTAGTGATGGATCGCCCCGCCGTTTTTCGGGTCAAGCGAATAGCCTTGTTTGCGGGGTGCGTTGGTCAGTCGCAGCGCAGCGGTTTGGATTGCTTCAATGATTGCCTTGTCCATTATGCAACCCTCCACGCGCCCAACTGTTGCGCGGCCTGCTTGAAGCTCAGGCTATGCCGTTGCTGGTGGAATGCCAGGACATCGCCGCCGTGTGCGCCACACACCATGCAGCGAAAACCGCCGGTATCAAGACGTACTCTCAGGCTTGGCTTTGTGTCTTCGTGGAATGGACATATCGCGTCTTTCCATTCACCTCCACCGGTCAGCTTCAGGCCTTGCTGTGCGAAGTAATCAGCGGGGTACGGCATTGCGGCTTTGTTGAAACTGCCGGATTGTTTATAATTGGCGCGTGGTGTTCTTGAGGCAGCCCCATTGCGCGGGGCGGCCTTGTTGTTTGTGGTGTCCATGATTCACACACCCGCCGTTTTGCGGCTGTCAGCGATGCGATGGGCAATGTAGTCCTGCACCTCAGCCTCCACCCACGCAATTGAGGTTACACCGCGTTTTATCGGCTTCGGAAAATCAGGGTCATATTGGCGTGACTTCGGGTCAAGCCGTGCATAGATTGTTGAACGTGATATGCCAAGCGATTGCTCAACTTGTTTTCTGCGAAGCAAACGAAGCGCGTTTGCGTATTGTGGCGTTTCCATGATCTGTTCCTTTCCGTAATCGCCCAAAAAATACAGGCTCGGAATGAACAGTATTGAAATAGAAAAGGAAACGATAGAAGGGGGGTTCGTTTCCGGAGTGCTGTTACCAGCCTTTCTTTGGCTTCGGGATAAACCGGCGATACTGCTTACCAGTTTCTTTCATTAACATAGTTACTTGCTCTTGGCCAAAGTCATCATGCAGGCTAGGCGTCGGCCGGCCAATCCATGATTTGCGCCAGTTCCTGACAGTTCGCTCCTCAACTTGATACGATTGCGCGACAGTTGCAATTGGCCTTGCATCAGTAAGGCGACCATCATCAACCCATCGCAGATACCTGATAGCCGCCTCCTGCATTATCTTAGCAATAGGCGGCTCGCGCCCGCCTGGCCGCTTAGTTGGTGTCAATAGGTCAAAAGCAATTCCGGCGCACAAATACTCAAAGGCAAAAGCCAAATCCTGCCTCATTTCATTTGGCAATTGGTCGTTGCTTCGCAGCACGCCAAGAATCGCTTGCTGCATCCCGACCACTGCATCAGGTGTATATCTGCCGTCTGGCGTTGGCAGGCACTTAGCGTCCAAATAATGCCTGCATGCCTTGCTGTAATTGTGTTTATTCATCAAGTTATCTAAAAAAAACTCAAGTTTAGACATTCAGCCCCAATAGGACGGGAATTTTAGCACGGAAAAATATTTACAAAAATGCAAAGAAATCACTTGACACAAGGAACGGTTCGCGCGCCCGCCGCCCTGCACGCGAA
>Ga0315268_10004848_pt1 | contig 14524 bp, 23 predicted proteins | sample C1_top_MG_FD_204535 | JGI IMG/M metagenome (GOLD analysis project Ga0315268, IMG submission 204535) | Sediment microbial communities from Yellowstone Lake, YNP, Wyoming, USA - C1_top | ecosystem: Environmental > Aquatic > Freshwater > Lake > Sediment | place: USA: Wyoming | collected 2017-08-01
GAGCCTGTTTTTGACTGGGTTACAGTTCAGAAGCGCCCCATCGGGTTGCACAAGGTTTTTCATCCGGACTATGAGAGGTGGATGAAGGAAAACCCTGAAAGGCTTCTTCCTTCCTACTTTGTCATTGCGAAGGAGATTCCTTTTGAGTGGCACATAAGAATGCAGGCTGCCTTCCAGCGTCATACTCATAACGCTGTTTCAAAAACTATAAATCTTCCATCCGGTGCAAGCCGGGAGGATGTATCGAAGGCCTTTCTCATGGCCTATGATCTTGGCTGCAAGGGTTTGACAATCTATCGAGACGGATCTCGTTGTGAACAGGTGATTTCTTCTACTGTTTCAAAACGCCTGCCTGCGGTAGGCAGGAATGATCTCCCCTCTGTTCTTGAGGCAAAGCGGGTCTGTATTGAGACGCCGGAGGGGAAGGTCTACTTCAACATAAGCTTTCTGGACGGGAAGCCAAGGGAGGTCTTTATTACCACTCCTGCTGAGTCAAAGTATGGTGAGGTCTACGAATCCTTTGCCAGGGTTTTCTCAGTGGCATTGCGAAGCGGTGTTCCGCTTTCCAAGCTCACCTCTCAGCTTGAGAAGGCCAATATGAAGTATGGTTCTGTGGTGAGTGTACCTTATGCCCTGGTTCGGGCTTTTCGGCTTCTGGGTGTCAATGGAGAGGCGAAATGTCCTGATTGTGGTGGGGGGCTCACTGCCGAAGAAGGCTGCCTCAAGTGTCATTCCTGTGGATTCAGCAAATGTTGAAACTCTTTTCCTTGTAAAAGGAATTTTCTCCCTTTCTCGGTTTGTCAGGTTCAGAAAATTAAATTTGATTGCCAATCCTGCACTTTATCAATGAAATTTTTGAAGGGAAAGTTTTTGGGATGCAGAAGTAATACTTAGGCAGGAAAGTATTTTAAGTAGAATTTTTATCCGAAAAATGGCCAGATGGGGAATAAATATCCACTCCCTTTATGGTCTTTTTTTGTCCTCAAAAGGAAGAAGAAAAGGGGGGTCAAGAATGAGTAAGATTTCCTGGAATGGTGGTAAGACGCAATTTCTTGGTCGGAATGGGGATCTTCTCTACACAGCTTTCAAGTTTGAAAGGGTTCGCTTTCAAAAGAATCATCAGAAGGATTGGCCTGTTTCCCTTAGAGATGTGATTAGGGTGTATCCGGTGACAACCAGAGAAAGAAAGAGGCGTTGTTTTATTGAGATTCCGACAAAGTGGGCAGGTTTATTTATGAAGGCATTGGATAGTGAGGCAACTCCAAAATAAATGGCTAAGAGCTCTTTAGAGGAGAGTGGTGTAAGAAAGTGGATTGGGTAGCTTCACAGGAAATTCCAGGTATTTTGTACAGCTTATATAGCCGAAGGGGAAGTAAACCCCGTTAGAAAGGGCAAGGCTTTGACCCTGCCCTCAATAAAGAGCTAATGCTCTCTATTCCTACCATCCTCAGCATAAATGCTGGGGCTTTCTAACGGGGTAAAACGCTTCCCCTTTCGTGTTTTTATCTACGGAATAAGAAGGAGGATAGGTATGCCAATACAAACATTTTTCGTTCAGAAGAACTGTGACAGGTGCGGTCGAGTGCTTGGTGAGAAGAGAAGCTTATCCTTTTTTACGAAGGATATAATCTGTCCTAATTGTTCTGCCGAGGAAGATGAGATTCGCCAGAAGATCAGGGAAGAAGATGGGGATCCTAATGCCGACCTGAAGTATCAGAACATTGGCGTTTTTCCAAGGCTAAAATGAATCAGTGGGAGTTTAATCTGAGAGGAGGTTCACATGGAAAGAAGGATTTCATCTCAAGAAGATGTATTGAGGCGATGGCCGAGATTAACTGCCCATTTGATTGCAGAAAGCCTCGGTTATTTTACACCGAAAGACGCGGCAAGTGCTGTTTTTGCCTACAAAAATAGAAGAGCTTACCATTGCGAATGGTATCTCCATCTCCAGCGATTCTCTCCAGGAGCGACGTTAGAGGATGTTGGCGAGATCGTTATCGAAAATGCCATTAAACGTAGGCATTGTCACAATGGTTTTATGTCAAACTATCTCCTTGCTAAGGAGATAGTCGCTGAGTCAATCAAAGGTCATGATCCGATATTAGCTTCCTGGTTTTAAGGGAAGAAAGGAGGAAAGAGGTAATGGATAAGATAGATGTAATTGTATCGGTCAAAGACGGAGCTGTGATAGACATTGAAGCTCCGCCTCAGGTGGATGTTGTGATCAGGGATTATGACGTTGACGGAATTAATGAAGATCTCCTTGATGTTGATAAGGAAGGAGAGCTTTACAGAGAGATGATCTGGTAACTATTTAAAAGGGGAAATACGAAAAAATATGAGACAAGGAGGTAGGGTTTATGGAGGTAAGGCAGGTTAATTTTGACGTAAACAGCTTTGGCATTACTCAGAGGTCTCTGAAGATGCTGAGGGATGCCCTGGCACAAGGGATATCCCATCATGTTGCAGTAGTGGAAGTCCCCACCAATGACCTCTGCTGTGGGTTTTTTATTTTTGATCGGGAATTGTGCAGTGCAGTGTGGACTGGAGATGGATTCAGGACAGACAGGGCAGGAGAAGGTGGGGCGGGTTACAGGTCTGCGGAGACACTGTTTGACCTTTATGGGCTTAGAGCAATCTTGTGGGAGCCGGTCAATATCGAGGAAGTTTACACCTTGCTCGGTGAAAAAGTCAGCAGGTTACTTCTGGGCATAGCCCAAAAGGTAGCGAATGAAATCGATGATGGAGAGTTTCGGCTTCCGTTGGAAAGGATGCCTGGCTACGTGAGGGGCTTATGATGAAGCTAATTACCATCCGTGAGAAGGGCCGAGAGGAGGTGATAAAGACTATGAGTGTCAGAGCATACCATGTAATTGAGATCAAGACCGATAGGGATTCATTCAACCTCTGGAACGATAAAAAAGTGGTGGACTGGCTCTTGCGGGAAACATCCTTTTTCCAATCGTTGAATGAAGAATGGCACGGTCTTACAGACGTTTCGATTGAAGACCTGGAAAGGATGCTTTCGGAGATTGGTAAAGAGATTGACGGGGATGTAAGGGAGGCAATTAAGAAGGACATAAAGTTCGCTGAGGAGCAAGGCGACGAATATGTCCAATATTACTGCTATTGAAATTTAAGCAATATTACTATCGCCCAAAGGGGGAGTAATCATGAATGGAGCACAATTTTTTTTACTCCATGGAAGGTCTACTCCCCTTTTTATATCAGAAGTGCCTGTCTGCCGACCCCGGTCCCGACCGAGGGCGGGGCAGGCAGGGAGGTGAGATGATGAGTTTATTTGAAATCTATTTCCATGATCTGAACGAAGATGCCCGGAAGAGGTATCTGGCGTTTGAAGGCGTCAGTGATCCAGCTGAATTAAATACAGAATATTCTCCGCTCTGTATTATCGAAAGGAGTGGTGATGATGAAGCTGATGACGAAGGAACTGGAAAATAAGTTTAAGAAGATCGGCAGGCAGGATGGCATTGATGATCCTATTGTGGTTACGAAGTTCTTCAATCCAGCAGGTCCTGGGACGTGGTGGGCTACTGAATACTATCCCAAGGAGCGTTTGTTTTTTGGCTACGTTTCCATTTTTTGTGACCACAATGACGAGTGGGGTTATTTTAGCCTAAGCGAGCTTCAGTCGGTGAAGTGTCCACCGTTTGGGTTAGGAATTGAGCGGGACATTTATTTCGAACCTCAGCCCATCTCGAAAGTTTGTCCGGAGGCTTATGAGTTGATCAGGAGATAGAAGAGCGTCTGGATCCGGGCATTGGAAAAGCCACGGGATTTATTGTCTCGATCCTGCGGTTTTTCTATTACTTCGCAAATAAGGAGGGTTAAAAAATGTCAATTATCATTAAGTCTATGGGAAAGGGGAAATTAGCAATTTATGACTCCGATGATAAGGCTAAGATTGGCAGATGGTGCCAAGCTCCATTAATACCTGACCGTTGTGACAGATGTTTTGACCCTGAAACATTGGCCCATTACGAGGCCGAGGGATATAGGGAGGAAATGGCTCCAGATGGAACAATCTGGAGATATGGAACTTGCCACCGATGTCAGGAGCAGGATTTTTGAAGATTATGCAGGGTGGGCTGGATTTTCTTTAAGATGAAACCAAATGAACAGGAATGTAGTGAAGCAGTTGGAAAAGAAGGAGGTGAAGAGATTGGAAGCAAGAAGGATAAGAAAGGTTTTTAATCACGTCGACAAAGAGATGGCAAGGCAGTACCGTATCTATTACGCAATGGACCCTGTGTTTCTGCCAGATCCAGGCCTTAAAAGATCCAATCTCGGAGAAACTCACGTGTGGCTCATGGATTTGGAGGCAGAAAATCTGGAGGACGTGTTCAAAAAAATGCAGGGGGAGAAGTGGAGTCCAAATGGAGAGGCAAGGCAATTAATCTTGAGTAAGGGATTTCGCCATACATCGATCTCTGTTGGTGATGTGGTTTATGACGTAGAGGCAGACAAGTATTTCGAAGTGGATATGATCGGATTCAGGGAGATCACATAGAAAGGAGGTAAAAACAATGGCAAAGGAAACGATGATCACTTTTGGGACTCCGTGGCTAAATGAATTCTGTTGCGAGTGCGGTCGGAGTGTTGGGCCGGGTTCCGGGTTATTTGCAAACAGAACTCCGGAGTGTAACACTGTGGTAGAGAGGATGGAGATGGGTCGCCCTTTCCCAGAGGGTGATTTTGTCTGTGGTGAGTGTGACGGGAAGACGAGCGACGATTAATGAGGAGGAGGGATACTGGCCTGAGGGTCGGTACCCCCTTTTTTATTTTGGAAGTAATATATAGATAAGAGTATTTTTGGTAGGGGAAATTTCTCTGAAGCAGGCCACACTTGTCCTGAACTTGATTCAGGATTGAGGCGGTTAGATCGTCCTTTGTGGTCTTTTTTTATCCCCAGAAGGGGAGGAGGTAAGGAGTCGGCAAGTTGTGAGTGTGACGGGAAGAGGAACAACAATTGAGAAAGGGAGGTGATGTAGATGGGGGTTGTGACATGTCCGGGATGGTTGAATCATCCTGAGATTCACAAAGATGAAGTGAAGGTCTGTTGGATATGTGAGAGGTGTCCTAAGGAATATGGCTTTAAACTGCGGAAGGGAGATTACTGTCCTGACTGCACAAAGAGGCTGATAGAGGGAGGTTATATTTGGGATCCTGGTTGCCAGGATTGGGTTAAACCTTCTATTCCAATCAAACAAGGAAGGAACCCTATTGGATGAAGAAAGGAGGAATCAAGATGGCACACGAAATTGAAAGCATTATGTGGTATGGGGATCGCCCCTGGCATGGCCTCGGAGTTGAGGTCCTTCAAGCTTAAACATCCGAAGAGGCCATAGTCAAAGCAGGACCGACTGGGAGGTTGAGAAGAGGGAAATCTTCCTGTCTGATGGAACGAAAGTTCCTGGTCACTTTGCCGTTATTAGGACAACGGATAATAAACTCCTTGGGGTAGTTGGGGGAGGTATGTTCCGTTGCAGAACAAATCCGCTTTTGCCTTTTTCGATGAGCTGATTGGGTCAAAGGAAGCGATCTACGAAACTGCCGGTTCGTTAAGAGGAGGGAAGATCATTTGGATGATGAGCAGGTTGGCCGGGCATATCGGATGGGCTGATGACCCGATCGAGCAGTGGCTTGTATTATCAAACGCCCATTACGGGGGTAAACAGGTTAGCACGATGGCTACTCCTGTGTGAGTTGTATGCCTCAATACCCTGAACGCAGCTATCAGGGGTGTGAAGGTCAAGTTCGAGATGAGGCATACGTCCGGGATTATGGAGAGGGTTATTGATGCCCGAGAGGCCCTCAGGGCGGTGACGGATTACTTCACGGAAATGGACGTAGTGTTGAAACTGCTTCGAAGTTACTCGATGAATGGCCAGGAGATCAAAAGTTATATTCACAGTCTCTTCCCATTAAAGGTTGAAACGAATGAGATGCTTTCTGGTTTTGGGGACACGCTAAACGTGGAGTTTGGACCACGGATAAAGAAGTATATTGAGAAGGTGATGGAGCTCCAGGAGTGTGGGAAGGGGAGCGATATCCCTGGCGTGAAGGGAACTGCGTATGGTGCCTTTAATGCAGTCTGTGAGTTTGCTGATCACTGGCAACCGGTCAGGGAAAAGCCAAAAGGTGAGGTTTGGCCTGTGGGTCAGCTTTTCAAAAAGCTTGACTCGATCTGGTTTGGCTCTGCGAAGCGCTTCAAGCAGAGAGCTTTCAATCAGGCTGTTAGCCTTGTTTGCTGATCTCAGCATTACCAAACAGGGGAGTTAGAAATAGGGGCAAAAAACCGCGCCCGGGGGTGGATAGGTAGATGGAAAATCCCATCATATCTCCCCGGGGCTTTTTGAAGAAAGAAGAGGAGGTAATAGAGATGGGATATTATTCGACGCTGACGAGATGCGATCCGGTGAAGGTCGCAGGAATGACAGAAGAGCAGTTCAGAACGAAATGGAAGGAGAAGATCGAATCGCTTGATGATGACCACGAGGGATACCTAGATTTCTATAATTGGTTGTCTGGGAAGAAAGAGCCTGATTGCTTATGGTTCGAACTCAATTGTGAGGAATGGTATGCGAAGCACTATGCAGATAGGAAGCTTGCTGAGTTTATTTCGCAGGTGATCGCTGAGGGTACGTATTGCGTGCTTGAATTCCAGGGCGAGGATGGAGCCTGGTGGGGATATTACATTACCAATGGGTCTGTGAAAGAGATTAAGTACGTGAGAATGGTTGATGGCAAGCTTATCGAAACCAATTGAGGGAGGTAGTGATTGATGAATGAGAAGGTGAAATTAGCCCTTGAAAGTATCTTACAGAGGTTTGAATCTGGGGATATTCCTGAAGCAATTGCTTACTCGACCTTTCCTGTGTATGACATTCCATCTGCTCGGTGGTCTCTGTTGAATCGGTTGCTGATGTTTATAGCTGGTACGAGGGATGCCAGGGGGATCAAGCAATGGAATCAAGCGGGTCGTCATGTAAAGAAGGGGGCTAAGGCATTTACGATCCTTGCTCCCCGGATCATCAAGAAGGTAGTTGGAGATAACGGAAACGGTGAGGATAAGGAGCTGGAAGAAGGGGATCAGGGAGAAACTATAAAGGTTTTGGCTGGTTTTTTAGGGATCCCTGTCTTTCGGGTTGAGGATACGGAAGGAGAACCCCTCGTTTATGAAACGATCAAGCTTCCTGAGTTACCGCTTATGGAGGTGGCTCAGAGTTGGGGAGTATCTGTTAAAGGAATCCCATGGGATAGACTCTACTACGGGTTCTTCAGGCATGATCGTAACGAGATTGCTCTTGCCACTGAGGAAGAGACAGTGTTTTTTCATGAACTATCTCACGTTGCCCATCAGAAGGTGCTGGATGAGAAGTTGCGGAACGGTCAGGATTGGAAGCAGGAGATTGTAGCAGAGCTTTCCGCGGTGGTTCTGTGTCATCTTTTTGGCAAGACCCCTTCAAGACATCTTGGCAACAGTTACCGCTATATTTCCAGGTATGCAGGGGAAACCGGGCTAACTCCTGTCCAGGGGTGTTACCAGGTGATGAAAGATGTTGAGGCTGTGCTGAATTTGATTTTCAATCATGTTGGATTAGAAAAAGGAAGCCTTGAAACAGCAGCGAAAGTGGGGTGAAAAATATGCCGAAAAAATTTTGTCCGAAATGCAAGAAGATGGCATAAAAGGTGAATAGAGTGTTTTCTATCGTGGCGACTACCAACCCTGCCAGGTGGTTATGGCATTCCTCCTGATGAATCTGCTGGTGGATGGGGTGTCTGATTTATGCCAATTGAGAAGGAGGGGATACTGGCCTAATGGTTGGTATCCCCCTTTTTTATTGCAGATGCCATTAAAAGGGCGAAGTAAGGTAAAGGAAATTGAACGAGGTTGCTGATGTGAAGTTAGTGGCTTTGTTGGTAGCACACCAATACGGAAAGACTTTTCCAGTATTCCCTCTGAGTCGACTTCTTCCTCCTACCACACACTTCCAAAAATTTCAAAAAAGGTGTATATTACATCTGCAAATCAATGGCGGGAAGTATACTCTGAGCTCAATGAAGTAATTTCTTTTATTTTTGAAGATATAGCAGCAACATAAAAATTAATGCAAGAATTAAAAAGTGGGGAGATTATTGACACTCACATTCGAATGGGATGAAAAGAAGGCGAATGAGAATTTAGAGAAACACGGGGTGAGCTTCGATGAGGCCAAGACGGTTTTTAATGATCCATTTTCGGTAACAATATATGACCCGGATCATTCGATAGATGAGCATAGATACATCGACATTGGTCTGTCTTCCAAAGGCAGATTAATTGTGGTATCATATATAGAAAGGGGTGAAAAAATACGCATTATCAGTAGCAGGAAAGCGACAAAGAAGGAGCAGAAAGATTATGAAGAGAAATGAAAAAAGCAATGCAGCCAATGAGATGAGGGATGAATACGATTTTTCAGGCGGGATTCGGGGGAAGCATTTTAAAGCTTATCGACAAGGGCATACGATTAGAATTAATAAGCAGGATGGATCAACTGAGGTTCATTATTTCACTCAAGAAGATGGAGCAGTAATGCTCGACCCTGACGTAAAAAAGCATTTCCCTGACTCCGAATCTGTGAACAAAGCCCTTCGTTCACTTATTACGACACGTTGACTCTGCTTTTGAACTATATGTTGGGATACGGGATCGTCTATTGACTTTATCTAAAACCCAACTGGCAGTGTCTACCAATTCAGTCTTATCTTAGCTTTCCCATACGATCAAATCCACTTCAAGCGTTGGTGATATGGATAGTTTTTTGTCAGGGTGGGTATCCCCCCCTTTTTTATCCAACAAATACATTCTTTACTTTTTCTTATACTCTCGAGCAGTTACCGTCCGCTGCCGCTTCACTGGGAACCTCCATCTCGTCTTTTTTGATCACTCTCTTGAGAGTTATTTCTCTTTGTAGATTGGCGTCGCTCAAACCCTCTCCATTCGATTTACCTGTCTGCCGGAAGGCAGGTATGATTTTGGCCCCCCTTTCCTTCCTCCCCAGGTTGGTGTCTCAAAGCGTGCTTTTGTGGAATGGAAGGCGAAGACATTTGAAGAGAGGAAGAAGACCATTGAAGTGATGACCTATGTGAGAAATAACTTGGATTGGATTGCGAATATTCCGATGGTTGGAGGTTTTGGATCTGGACCGGTGGAGAAGACGGTAGATATTACCGTGGCTCGGAGGTTTAAGAAGCGAGGGATGAGTTGGTATAGGAGAAATGGTAATCCTCTCTTGGGGTCGTCCACTATAGTACTATCTTTGCTTTTCTAAAAAGCAAGGTGATTATAAAAGTTTTTGCGATAGAGTCACTGTATGGCTACTCTTTCCAAAATGCTTATTACGAAGTTATGGAAAGTTCCCCAGTCTTCGACTCCAATTCTTTCACTCTTGCTTCAAGTTGAAAAATCTTCTCTTCGGTCACTTTCTTATATCTCTTCCTCTCCATCTAAGAATCCAGCAATATATCCTTTCTCACTCTCACTTAACTTATTCATCTCTTCCCCATGCACCGGTTGCACATATACTCGGGGGCCGGGTTCACAAAGAGGGTGGCCACAACACTCCTTTTCCTGACCTTGGCATACCGGTAGGAATCCCTCTCAATCTGTTCAATGTTGTCCCTGTGTCTTTCCTTTTCACAATTTTGGTTACCTAAAGAGGGTCCTTCGCTCGCCTTGCGTCACTCCTCGTCTATGCTAACGATCACGTCCGTATGAGTCTGATTGTCAAAACCGTGTCGACTGGGAAGACATCGGGAATTCCGGTTTTTGGTCTAACGATTTCGGCGCCTAATCCTTCTATGTTGCCCTCTGCTTCAAACCCCCCGTAATGTAGACCAACATAAGCCTTTCCACGCAGAAGGCGGCAAGGAATTCCCTTTTTTGTCAAAGGTTATTCCGGGACAAATGCCCTCGACGAATTATGTTCGGGTAAGCCCAATAATCGTTCAGCAAGTCTAGCTTTTTTCTAATTTCGGATCGGAATGGCATTTCCTCAGGGAATTCATCTCGACGGAATTTCTGTGAAAATTTCTTCCAATTCTCATTTTTTTTGAGCCCAGACCTTAAGAAGCTGTGGTTCTTTGAATATCCTGTAAGCAAAGACGACACTCTCCCAGGCCCACGCGAAACAGAAGCAGACCATCGTAGGACATCCTACGGAGGAATGGGCTGTATCGTAATAATCTCTGGCTGCCATTATTCTTTACCCTCAACCCTTTGGTCTGACTGTCGCCTGTAGATCTCACGGGTCGTCCGGTCGAGATATCCCTCTGGGTTATCAACCGCCTCTCTTGTAATGATGAACTCTTTTTGACCCGTTTTATCGCTGATCAATTCCAACCCATATTCATAATCCTTTGAAAGCCGCGAGAAGATCGTTGCCGCTTTCCCATCTTCATTCAGGATCATCTCCGAAATCCGGTCAATGGCCTCCTCGCTGAATTGAAGGTAAATTCCATTCCTCCGTTTAAAATCCATTTCAAACTCTTCGACCTGTCGCTGAATCCCCACTGCCTCTTCAAAAACGGTGTTGACATCATACCCTTTTTCGATAATCCGATTGACGATGAGATCGATCCTCCCTTCCCGGAAAACAATGCCGTAACGTTTTTTAAATTCTGCCTCTCTGTTCAGAATAGACTTCTTCAAGGCCATCTTCTCATGGGAGAGGAGGGCTTCAAATTTTTCCAACATCTCCGGATTGGAGGGATCCTGAAGTAATCCTTCCAACTCCTGGCCTGGATCTTCTACCACAACTCGTGTAACGACAAACTTCCGGATATCTGTGGAGGGAAGCCGCTTTTCAAATTTGATGAGAACCTTCTCGACAGCACTGACCAATCCTCTCGCACCGGTCTTTTCTTCATAGGCCTTCACCGCCAACTCATAAAGGGCTTTCTCTTCGAATTGAATGTCGATCCCATAGGATTTGAAGTCTTTCTTTTTCCCAAGGATGATGGGGTTATTAGGATTTTTCAAGATGGCATAGAGATCGTCAACCTCCAGTTTCTCAAAAACGGCGGTCACCGGAAACCTTCCGATAAATTCCGACTCGAATCCATAGGCGATGAGATCTTCGGCTTTCACCTGTTTGAGATATTCCGCCCTTTCATCTTTCGAGCGAATCTCAGCCCCAAAGCCAATTCCCTCTCGGTTCAAACGTTTCTTGATGACCTCCTCCAGACCATCGAAGGCTCCACTCATGATGAAGAGGATGTGTTTAGTATTGATCGTCCGTTTCTCCCTTTTCCCGGTCCTCCGATAGTGCTCGATGGCCTCCCATTGAGAGATTGGATCATGAAGGACTTTGAGGTCCACTTCCGTCTCTTCCATTGGTTTCAGCAGTGCCCGTTGGACTCCTGTCCTTGAAACATCTGGACCGATGATGTTGTTGGATGAGGCAATCTTATCAATCTCATCAACATAAATGATCCCATACTGCGCCAGTTCAATATCTCCATTGGCTTCGTAAACCAGATCCCGAACGAGATCCTCCACATCCCCCCCAACGTAGCCAGTTTCGCTGAACTTCGTCGCATCTCCCTTCACAAAGGAAACCCCAATCTTTTTTGCAATCAATTTGATCAGGTAGGTCTTGCCCACTCCGGTGGGACCAACCATCAGGATATTGTTCTTGATATAGCCCACCTCTTCATATCGATCTCGTCCTTTGATCGATTTTGTGAACTTGATCCGATTGAAGTGAGTGCAGATTTTTGTGGCCAAGATCTGTTTCGCATCTTCCTGGCATATGATGTAGTCATTGAGAAAGGCTTCCAACTCCTCGGGCTTAAGGTCGAAATGAAACTTACCCTTGCCCCCACCGATCCCCTTCTCTTCTTTCGAAACCTCCTCTGTCTGGGGTTTGGGAAAGAGCATGGGCACGACCAATCGGATTCGGTCCCCATATTTTTTGCCTAAGTATTCATTCAGTTCCTTCTCCAGTTCTTTCCGGTCTGGAACTTTGGAATCAGAATCTTTCATCGATGTCAAACTCCTCGCGGGGTCTAATTTTCTGTAGTGACAGAATTGCCCAGTACTCAAATACTATTTTAAACAGCTCAAGCACTCTCTTGATTTAAGAACACTCGTTTATCCCTTCCTTTCTGGTATGGGTATCTTAATAACAAAAGTGGTTAGTTTGAACGCCTGGTCATTCTGTACTTTTATGTCTCCGTTATAAGCTTTAATTGTCGCCAAGGCGGTAGCTAAACCCAAACCGGTACCCGCTGCTTTAGTAGTGAAAAAAGGATTGAATATCTCTTGGAGAATTTCCTCATCAATGCACCCACCCGTATTGGTAATAGAAACCTTGATCTCATTTCCTTCTTTTTTGCTTTTAATGAGTATCTCTCCCTCTGCCTCGACCGCCTCGACCGTGTTGCGCAAAATTGAAGAAAACACATCTTCGATCTCAGTGGGATCAACAAGAACGGCTGGAATCCCTGAGTCTAATTGGAGATTCACCCTAATATTTTTCGCACCAATTAACTCCGGAATTAATTTCTCAACCTCTTTTAAGACCTCATTAATTTGGGTTTCGGTAAGCTGGCCTTTTTTAGGCGCAGAAAATCTCAGCAATCCGTTGATTACGGCGTCCATCTTATCGGCCCCTTCGATAATGTGCGAAGCATAATCTTGGCACAGAGGATCTTTCAATTTTGCCAATCTTCGAGCAAAACCACCAATCACTACCAGAGGATTACGTAGTCGGTGGGCAGCTTCAGCAGCTGCCCGCCCCAAAAACATTAAAGTCTTCTCCTCCTCTCTTTCTTTTTGAATTAAATCTCTTTCTAAAATTACGCCGACCAAATTGCTCAAAACCACACAGAAGTATATCTCTTCCTCGGTAAAAGTTTTTCTCTCGCCCGTCGCATCAATGACAATCACGCCAATTACTTCATCTCGTGTCAATATGGGGACAAACAAAATCACATTAATGCCTCGATGGCAGATCAATTCTCGACTGTGCCAGGTGCGTTTATCCTGCCAGGGCTCGGTAATTAAAAGATAAGACTTAATCCCAACCACCTCTTTTATCGCTCCTAAATCCTTGAAAGAGAATTTCATGCCTACCCCATGCTGATTTTTTGGTTCTCCGGCTACCAATGCCACTACCTCTGGCTCAGGAAAAACCTTAAAAATAGCGCATCTTTTCACCCCGAGAGTTTCGATAGTCTGATGGATTATAAATTCCAGCATTTCCTCAAATTCAAGTTTATTAATTTTTTCATAAATCTCAACTAAAACCTCCAGTTTTTCCTTGTCTAATTCTTTGTGTAAATTTACTATCGCCATTTTCTCCTTAGCTTCCTTTCTAATCTCTTCCTTTTATTTTCAAATTTTTAATGAACGAAACGTGGTCACTAAATAATAAATAAATGCCTATGTATTTAACTCCTAATACATCCTTCTTTCACAAATTTTGCCTTTGCCGAGCCAGAGCAACAATCTCACGGAATGGATTCGCTTTCCGGCGTTCACAGAGCCGATTCAAGTGCACCCAGACGGCGGCCCAATAGCCAAATTGCTGGAATTTATATCGTGGAAGAGATATGATGGCCTTTCGCTTTGCGATATCACGTTCTGCCTCGATTTTAGGAGCTAAGTGCATAAGTATTTTAAATATATCATAAGATAATTAAGAAGGGTTGGTGTCCCTGGCCGGCCATGATTGGGTGCTTTCATATTATGTTGATATTGAATCTCTGTCCTCTTCCGACACACCCCAAGAGAGGGATAGTCTGTAAAACTGCTGTGATGGCATCAGAAGAGGACTCAGACGAATATCTTCTGACAGGGTGACAGCAGCTTTTTTTAGCCTTTTTCTTCTAATTCTGGCAGCAAGTCCAATTGGTCGTCTCTTGGGTCTACTAAATCTCTTGCGTCTTTTACCTCGTTTCATTTTGCACTTCACCGGCATTACACTTTGTTGGCACTATATTGGCACCGTTATTTTTTGTCGGCGTCTGATATGGACCGAGGAGATCTCTTGCTACAGCGCCAAATAGAGACTTGTTTTTAAAAGAAAAAGAAGATTATTTTTTACCCAATCTATTTTTGTTCTTTAGGCTTCTCCTGTGCCTTAGGTTCTTCCTGTTGCGGTTTGGGTTCTTCTTTCTTTTCAGATTTACCACTGAAGAAATTCTTAATTTTCTCTAAAAGTTTATTCATTTTTAAACCCCCTTTTGGTAACGAATTAGCTTAACCGCCTCTTCGATCAAAAATGGGAAACGGTAGCTTTTGCTGAATCTTCCCTCAAAGACATTATGGTATCCTTTAAGAACCTCTCCTTTTGTCTTTTTGATATGCAAGGAAGGATTAAAAGGATCTATCGCCACCATAAAACTGTCGTCCTCTATGACCGACTTGCTCTCCGGATCTTCCGCGGTCGGTGCGAAAGCGGGGTCAATAACGATTCCCGTGGCCACTATAATCCATTCGCCCTCCCTGTCT
>Ga0315268_10004849_pt1 | contig 14523 bp, 9 predicted proteins | sample C1_top_MG_FD_204535 | JGI IMG/M metagenome (GOLD analysis project Ga0315268, IMG submission 204535) | Sediment microbial communities from Yellowstone Lake, YNP, Wyoming, USA - C1_top | ecosystem: Environmental > Aquatic > Freshwater > Lake > Sediment | place: USA: Wyoming | collected 2017-08-01
CCCCTGCGAACGCTGCTTTTGTGGCCGCGACGGGAGGCATTTTCCGGCGGACGACCCACCCCTTGATCTTCTTCCATTCCTCGGGCGCGGTGGGCCAGCCCGCGTGCTTGGTCCATTCACCTTTTTCGGTGGCGTACCAGTAGCTCTCAAATTTCCGGCCGAGGCGTCGCGCCTGCGCCGCAATCCATTTCGGATTGGCCATCACGCGCGGCGCGGCGATTTTCGTCAGCCGCGAATCGCGACCAGAGCCGTAGATCCGGAAACCCGCGGTGACCGCCTCGGCGGAAATGCCGACGTAGATCTGACCGTCCTCCTCAACACCACGGCCGGAGAAAAACAGGTACATCTGCGCGCGGTAGGGCGACTTGTCGGCGGCGAAGCGGATATCCCGATTGATGCGGGAGAAATTCACGCCCGTGCGCCCGCTGATGTCGAAGTTGGGATTCAGCTTCAGGGCGACTGGAGCCAGCCGGTCGAGGAGCACGCGGAAGGGTTGGACGACGTATGCGCGATAGCGCTCGCGGTTGGCGTCCATCCACTCCTTGCGGTTGTGACGGCTGAGTTCGCGGAAGAAACGCAGCGTTTCAGCGGTGAAAATGGCGCGGTTCATTTTTTATCTCCGTGGGTCAGAAAAAACATCAAATGCGGGCGCAACATGTTGCGCCCCTACGGGTGCATGCGCGGCAGTCCCTACAGGCGGGCGGTTAGACGCGCCCAATTTCTTCAGGTTCTCCCACCCGTCCGGCGGGACCGCGGGCACTTTTTTCACAACTCCCTGCTCCTTGACAAGTGTTTCGAGGTCGGCCAACTCCGTGGGAAGGAAATCCATAAAATTTTCGTAGCCGGACTCGGTGACGACGATGGTGTCTTCATAGCGGATGTAGAGGTTTTCCTCGGGAACGCGCAACTGCGGGTCAATCGCGAAAACGTGGCCCGGCTGCAACGGGCCCGAGGCGTAATTGCCGTCGTCGTGTACGGCCATCCCGACGGGATGCGAAAACACGCCGCCGCCCGTATTCACCAGTTGCCGCGCCGCCTGTTCGTAAGCAGGCTTCGAAAATTTCGTGCGCGCAAAGACCGGTTCCATGGCGGCCTTGGCTTCCTCGCGGATTTGCGCGACGGTGACGCCGGGGCGGATGCGCTTCATGATTTCGTTGCGGTAGGCCAGGACGAAGCCAAGCAGCTCTTTCTGCCAGTCGCTGAACTTACCATTGACGGGCCACATGCGGCCGACGTCGCTCGTGTAGTAGTGGTAGTCGGGAGCGTAATCCATCAGCACCAGATCGCCGTCGTGCAATTCGCCCGTGTTGCGGTAATAGTGCATGTTCCAGATATTCGGCGTGCCGGCGGCCGTGATCGAGCGGTACCCCTCCAGGCGCGCGCCGTTCACCAAGAAGATGTAGCGCGCGGCCGCGTCGAGCTGATATTCGTAAACGCCGGGCCGGGTGCTGCGGATCGCTTCCAGGACCCCGAGTCCCGCGATCTGCGAGGCACGGCGAATCAAGGCGATTTCGCGCAGACTTTTCACGCTGCGCAACTCGTCGAGGACGGGTGTGAGATCGAGCACGCGCGCACGCGGGTAGCGCGCGCGCAGCAATTCGACGAACCGACTTTCGCGTGGAAGGCGCCCATCCCAGTAATCGGAGGCGATGCTCGCATTCGCGGCGATCAGCTCGTAGCGGCTTTGCTCGCTGCCTTCGGCGGGACTGAAGAGCGCGTAAATCACGCGCGGCGCGCCGCCGGGCAAGTTGCCGAACCAGTCGCCGCGCATCGCGTCAGTGCTCTGGACTTCATCCACGCCGGTGAGCTGCTTGGCAAGATCGGCATCCGCCGCGGAGAGGACTTTTCCCTCGGCGCTTTCCAGGCGAGCGTTGCGAGGCGGGAGATATAGCGTCACTTTGCGCCGCCGCGCGTCCAGCAGCAGGTAAGAGTGCGGCGTCTCCACGCCGCAGAGATAATAAAACTCGTTGCTCTGGCGCGGGACGATGAAGCCGTTTGTCTGCGCGACCCCCTGCACAACTGCCACGGCTTGGTCGCCGATCCTATCGAAAACCTTAGCCCAGCGAGCCTGAAATTCCTCGGGGGGAAAGTCGGACTGGTAGGGCGGGGCCTCCTGGGCGAGAGCGAGGAACGGCAGGAGGACAAAAACACCGAGCGAGAACGCTTGCAAAATCTTGCGGCGCATCGAGTGCTCCTTCTTGAATCCAATCGGGGCCGAGTGCCTTCCTCAGACTTTTTCAGATCCCCAACTCTTTCTCCGCATCGAAGTAGATGCTGAAGCGCGTGCGCTTTGCGACAAGTACCGTTCCAACTTTTGCGGCCTGGATTCGCAGCGCCAGGTTGAGGGTCGGGCGCAGCAAGCAGCGCCCCTACGGCAGGCACCTCTTAGCTCCAACAAGCTGGAACGGCACTAGGAAATACAATTTTTCAGCTCACAGCGCAAGTACGCCTTGCACGGCCGCCAGGTATACGAGGAGCTACCTTTCCGGGCGCGCATGTTTTATGCTTTGCAACCGCGATGATTTCGAAATGGAACAGCCAATTCGGGGAGGAGGAACCATGAAGGCCAAGACGAGCGTGGCAATTCGCTTCTGCGCAGTCATTCTATTGCTGGCCGCCGCGGTGATTCCGGCGGCCGCGCAAACAGAGAAGGCAACACCGTGGAAACCCGAGGACTTCGTGTTCACCGAAAGCGCCGGCCAGTTTCGCATCTCGCCCGACGGCAAATGGGCGGTGTGGGTGAAGAGCGTGGCCGACAAGGAAAAAGACGGGCGAGTGACAAATCTTTTTCTTTCGAGCCTGACCGAGAAAAAAGAGATTCAACTGACGCGCAGCACGGATTCGCACTCGCAACCGCGGTGGTCGCCCAACGGCGAGCTGATCTCCTTCATCAGCACGCGCCCGCTCCCCAAACCGAAGCCCGACGCTTCCCGTGCGCAATTGTGGCTGATCAATCCGTTTGGCGGCGAGCCCTGGCCGCTGACCGATTTCGAGCGCGGCATCCGCAGCTATGAGTGGGTGGACGACAACACCATCATCTTCAGCGCGGAAGAAGATCCCACGCTCTATGAACGCGAAATCAAAAAGAAGAAGGACGACACCCGCGTGGTGGAAGATGCGCCGCATACGCCGCCGGTTCGACTGTTCAAGCTGAGCGTGAAAGACAAAAAGGTGACGCGGCTGACCGACAACGACGACTGGATCCAGTCCTGGGCGGTTTCCCGCGACGGGAAAAGGGCTGTGGCCACCCATGAACGGAGCCTGGCCTATGGTTGGGATCAGAAGATTCCCCCGGTGACTTTCTTCTACGACCTGGAAACCGGCGAACGAAAACAGATCTTCACGGAGGGACGCCTCTACCCCTTCCAGATGCAATGGGCGCGGGACAATTCGGGCTTCTACGCGGCCTACCCGTATTCCACCGACCCTCGATTCCTGGAAGCCACAATTACTTTGCTTGCGTTCTACGACGTCAAGACGGGCGCAACCATTCCCGTGAATCTGGACTGGGAACGCGGCCTGGCCTTCGGGTTCAAGGTGACACCGGATGGCTTCCTCGCACTGCTGTCCAACGGCGCCTACTTCCAGCCGGCGCGCTACACCCGCACCAGCAACACGTGGAGCCGCAGCAATCTGGAGGGCGAGCACGCGCGGCATATGTTCGGCTTCGAATTGAGTGAGGATGGAAACACGCTGGTCTACAGTCACTCAACGGCAAGCAAACTCCCGCAGTGGTACCGCGCCACGCTGGAGGGCGCGCGCATCACCGGCGCCGTGCAACTGACCGACATCAACCCGCAGCTCAAGAACAAAACCTTTGCCAAGACGGAAGTGATCCGCTGGAAGGGCGCGCTCGATGAAGAAGTGGAGGGCATCCTCTACTACCCGCACAACTACGAAGCAGGAAAGCGCTACCCGCTCATCCTCGATATCCACGGCGGTCCCACCGGCGTGGACATGGATTCGTGGTCGGACAGTTGGGGCTCGGCGCACAACCTGATCAACCAGCGCGGCGCCTTCGTGCTGTTGCCGAACTACCACGGCAGCGGCAACTATGGATTGAAATGGGTCGAGTCCATCTGCTGCGGGAAATACTACGAACTGGAAGTTCCGGACATCGAAAAAGGAATCGACTACTTGATCGGCAAGGGACTCGTGGACCCGGATCGAATCGGCACGATGGGCTGGTCCAACGGTTCCATTTTGTCCATCAAGCTGGTGGTCGAAAACCCGACGCGCTACAAGGCCGCGGCAGTGGGCGCGGGCGACGTGGAATGGATCAGCGACTGGGCTAACGTGGACTTCGGCCACGCCTTCGACACCTACTACTTCGGCAAATCACCACTCGAAGACCCGCAGCTTTATATCCGCAAGTCGCCCATCTTCAAGATGGACAAGGTGACCACACCGACGCTGATTTTCTTCGGCACCGAGGACCGCAACGTGCCCACCGGCCAAGGCTGGACCCATTACCGCACGCTCTATCACCTGGACAAGGCGCCGGTGCGCTTCCTGCTCTTCCCCGGCGAGCCGCACGGCCCGAGGAAGCTGTCGCACCAGCTCCGCAAGGTCGAAGAGGAAAGCCTCTGGTTCGACCGCTACTTGTTCAAGACCGAGAAGGCCGAAAATGAAGCGTTCAAGAAAGATTCGCCGCTCGACCTCGCGCTGCGGCGGCAGGCCATCAAGAAGAGTGGCGTGCTTTATGGGGACCTGTACAAGCCGGCGGCGGTAAAGGGGAAAACGCCGCCGCCGGTGTTGATCCCCGAAGTCGTGAAACGCGATGCGCTCGAGATTGGGCGATTCGAAGTGACACGCGCGCAGTACGCCGCGTTCGATAAAAACTACAAAGTCGAGCCGGGCACGGAAAATTTCCCCGCGAACGGAATCACGCTTGAAAATGCCAAGGCCTATGCGGCCTGGCTTTCGAAACTCACCGGCGAGACCTATCGCCTGCCGAACGAAGAAGAAGTCGCGGCACTCTACAAATCGAGCGCCGGACAGAACACGCTCGACTTCTGGGCCGGCTATGCGCTGAATCCCGACGACGCCGCCCGCCTGAAAGAAAAGCTGAAGGATCTGGGGACGGGAGCGACTCTGCTCAAAGAAGTCGGGAGTTTCCAGCCGAACGGCGGCGAGGATGAAGAACTGCTCTTCGATCTGGGCGGCAACGCGGCCGAATGGGCGCTGACCAAGGAGGGAACCGGCAAGGCACTCGGCGGCAGCGCCGACCGGCCCGCCGACCCGAAGGTCAGCGGCGAAGCGGCAGCGCTGGCTTACACGGGTTTCCGCGTGGTGCGCGGCGCACCCAAGCCGAAGACCGAACAGGCACCGACGCCGGAGAAGAAAGAATAGTGCGCTGCGCAAAATGACGGACTGTCACGATCAGGTGCGCACCAAATGCGGATAAGGCGCACGTCCAATCTGCTGCGGTTCGCTCTGCTCGTTGTGTCGGCGGCGACGTGCGCCCCAGCCCAGACGCTGGCCGGCAGCGAGGTACAAGTTGCGCCGGGCGTAAGCTATCGCCATATCACCTCCACGGCGCCGGCGGGCGGACCGTGGTCCGTCCACGTGCTGACGTTCGACCGCAAAATCGCGACCCGTTCGACAGGCTCTGGGTCTTCGGCGCGCGGCGGACTTACGTTGCGCGCTGTAGCAGGCCATGCAGAAACCGGCGAGATGCAGCGCGAACTTCCGTCGAGGATGGGGGAGCAAGCCGGCGCGCTCGCGGTCGTAAACGGCGACTACGACATGGCCGCGCCCTACCTCGGCATCTCCGACGGGTTGTCGGTGACGTCGGGGCAACTCTGGACGACAGGGAGACCCGAGTGGCCGGCAATGGCGATCCTGAAGTCAGGTGAACCCGCAGTTGCTGTGCCTCAGGTGACACTCGAGCTGAGCGCGGGAAGCGCGAAATGGCAAATCGCGGCGCTGAACAAGCCGCTCGCCTCCGTGCACGGTACGGGGCTACGACTCTACACGCGCGAATACCGCGCATCGATTCAAAGTGGCACGCCGTTCCGCGCCGTGGTCATTTCGGGCCTCTCGCCAGCGCTGCCGTTGCGCGTGGACTCGACTGTGCGCGGCGCAGTGGTCGGCGTGGTCGACTCGACGCGCGAGCTGCCGATCCCTCGCGACGCGATGGTTCTGGCTCTGCGAATTCCGGCCGAGAGCGCAGCCTTGTCGATAAGCGCAGGGCAAGCAAGCAGCCCCTCCGCGCCGATGGCCTCCCTCGCCGAACTTAAACCTGGAACAAAAGTGAAGTTGCAGATGCGCGTGACTCTGGCCGGAAGACGTGGCGTGAGGGATGTCATCGGCGGGTTCCCCATCATCGTGCGTGATGGGCGCCGCGAAATTGTGGGCAAACCGACTGAGTATTTGTCCCAGCGCCATCCGCGCACCGCGGTCTGCTACAACCGCGAAAAAATCATCTTTGCCGTGGTGGATGGCCGCCAGCCACAGTTGAGCGTGGGGATGACGCTCGAAGAGCTGGGCGACCTGATGGTGTCGCTCGGCTGCACCGTGGCGATGAATACCGACGGCGGCGGGTCGTCGGTGATGGCGATCGTGCCAGCAAAATACGAGGCAACGACAGCACGGGCACGGCATGCCGTGCCCCTACAAATCGTAAATTCGCCATCGGACGGGCAGGAGCGCGGGCGCGGCAATGCCTGGGCGATTGTCCCGAAGCGCTAGCAAAGCGCTCAGAGGGCAATCGGTGCTGGAGGGACCATAGCGGAGGTGCGTCCAAAGAGGAAGGCGTCAATGGCAGCCGCAGCCGCGGGGATTGCAGGCGCACGGCGACGGTGCGGAAGACTTGGCGGATTTCGAGGAGCCGCTGCTGCGACCGGTGCTGAAGACAGAAAGTTGGAGGGTGCGGCGTTCGCTGCCGCACTTGGGACAGGAAATCGCCTCGCCGTTCGAGCGCACCAGTTTTTCGTAGCGCGCGCTGCAATCGTCACAGATGTATTCGTAGATGGGCAATTGTCGCCTTCCCTGACATGCTACAGCACAGCTTCTGAGTGCAGCAAGCAGGGCTCTGCCCTGCACCCATTCGACTCGCCCGCCACGGCGGGCTCGCTCAGGGCAGGCCCCCGCCGGCAAGATGCCGGCGCTACCAAAACAAGAAGCCTGCCCACACTGTGGACAGGCTTCTGAATTGTCCCCTCAGGGGCTAAAGCCCCTTCCGGATTGCGTTCGTAACGGCACGGCCCCCGACGAGGTCGGGGTAAATTCCGCCGTGCCCTCCCGCCTCAGTCACCGTCGACCGTGGCGGGCTCGGCCTGCTCAACGGGCTGCGCGGTGGCGGTCTGGCTGCCGTTCGCGCCGTTGCCGTTTACGCCGGCTTTGAGCGAGTCCATCGAACCGATGGTGACGACGCTCTGCTTGGGCCGCTTCAGCACCATCTCTTCGTAGATCTCGCGGACTTGCGCAGCCTGCTTCAACGCCTCGCGGCGGCGCATGCGGTCTTCCTCGGCAGCGGTCATGGGAACGACGTGCTCGTGCGAGCGCACGCGCGCGGCGTCTTCGGCGTCAATCTTGAGCGAGTGTTCGTAACTCTCCAGGTTGACGCTTCTGCCCTTGGCGTAGATTTCGTGCTTGCCGTAGGTCTTGTACCACTGGGCGACCGTGGCGTTTTTGTGCATGTTCTCGATGATCTTGCGCCAGCCGATGCCTGTGTTATACGCGCAGAAGGAGATTTCACCTTCCTGCGTGCCGTAAGGGATGATGCACATTTCGGTGCGGCGGAAGTCGTAGTTGAACAGGTCCTGGAACCACATCCCGGCGATGAACAGGAAGTTCCAGGGATCCTGGCGGCGTTTCATGGCCTGATCGAAGTCGCGGCCGGATTCGACGTCGCCGTAGCCGCGATCCTTGGCCTTGCCGGTCAGCGCGAAGGTCTTGTCGAACTTCTTGAAGATGTCGATGAGCGCGAGGCTGGGCGGCCCGTCGAAGGGCTTGTAGTTCTTGAGCAGCGCCATCCCCATCATGAAATTGGAAAATTTCTTGCCGCGGCCGGCGTCAGTGATCTTCTGCATGTCCTTGATGAGCTGAGGAATGTCGAGGAACTTGGGCACCGGCGCCCAATCGCCGTTCTCTTTGTTGATCATCACCGCGGTGCCGACGCCGCAGTTCGGGTGGCAGCCGCAGCTCATCTGGCCCCACTCGGCGTTGGGGCCGTGAACCATGTCGGCAAAGTCGGCGAAGGATCCCATCAGCGAAATGGGGAACCAGTCGCGGGTGGGCTCGATCTTGCCGACCTGCTGGCTGACGTCGGCGGCCAGGTGCGAGAGCGTGTAGCGCTGCATCATGCGGCGCTCCGGGGTGATGTCTTCGTCGCGGCCGGTGAAGGAGACGGGCTGGAAGGAAACGAAGGCGATTTTCTTCGGGTTTTCCATCGCGAACTTCACGATGGGGCCCACCTGGTCGTTGTTCATGTTGTTGACAACGGTGATGACCAGGACGATCTCAATGCCCGCCTCGTGCATGTTCTCAATGGCGCGCAGCTTGACGTCGAACAGGTTGCCCACCTGGCGGTGGCTGTTGGCATCGTTGCCGATGCCGTCGAACTGCAAGTAGGCGTAGCGCAGCCCGGCCTCAAAGGCCTTGCGGCAGAACTCCTTCGACTTGGCGAACTCGATGCCGTTGGTGGCCGCCTGCACGCTGTTGTAGCCCACTTTGCGGGCGTAGCGCACGGCGTCGAGGAAGTTCGGGTGCATCGTCGGCTCGCCGCCGGAGAATTGCACCGACATCTGTCGACGCGGCTTGATCTTGGCGGCATTGTCGAGAATCTCGACGATCTCTTCCCAGCTCAACTCGTGAACGTAGCCAACCTGATTGGCGTCCATGAAGCAGGGATCGCACATCATGTTGCAGCGATTGGTCAGGTCGACGGTCAGGACGGCGCCGCGCCCATGGCGGACGTTGCTGGAGCCGTGGTGATGCAGGCCTTCGTCGTTGTGGGCTGGCAGGTCGCGCCCAGGGAAATTCTTCTCAACCCATTCGAGGAAGTGGGCGTCCAGGGCCATCATATCTTCGTAGCGGCCGTGCTTCGGGCACTCCTTGACCATCCAGATCTGACCGTCCCGCTCGATAATCTGAGCTTTGACCTCACCGACCTTCTCGTGCATCAGGTCGCGGTAGTCCTTTTCACCCTTCATGATCTCTTCGCGAGCTTCCTTGACGCAGCCGGGGCACAAGGAGTCGGTGGTACGCGGCCAGCCGAGGGTTGGCTTGGTCTTTTCCCAGGATTTCAGCAGGGGCTTCTCGGACCACTTGGGGGTGAAAGAGGGGTTCGGCTTGATCTTGCTGTTGAAAAACTGAACGGTATTGAAGGTGAACCCCGCCACTTTGCAGAGCGCCGCGTCGAAGTATTTCCAAGCGCGCGTGCCTTGGGTCCTAGGCATAATCGAATAACCTCACTTTCCTATTTGGGCCGGAAAACTTGAGATTGGGTTCCGAGGTCAGGCGTTTGTACCGCCTGCCCGATATGACTTCCCCCGGTGGCGTGTGAGCCTACCCCAAAAACAGGTACACGTCCACCTAAGTCTTTCATCGCGCGAAGCTTGCCCCCAAACAGCCCCCTACGTCCAGCCGAAAGGGCCGAACGGGGCCTAGGAGGGGCTCAACGGCAGATTCCAGCAGCCAACGGAGAACGTCGATTTGACCTAGGTGCACACACAGCCGCGCAGGGGTTTTCATTCCGAGGAAGGACCGATTATTCGTTCAGGGCCGGCCTGAGTATGGCGATGGCGAAATGGGCCAAATGCGAGGCCCCTTCGTCCAACTGCAGCCAGCGGACGGCGCAATGCTCCTTGAGGTAGCGCGAAACCCGCGCCTCACCGATTCCCAGGTGTTCGGCCAAGTTCCTGCGGAGTGAGCCCTCCCCCCGTTTTCCCCTTTCGGCGTGCAGGAGGTGTCCCACGGCGATACGAATCGTCCGGCAGGCCTCTACATAGTAGTGAGTCACCTGGTCGGAATCGGACAAGAGGAAGACCCCGGGACCCGCAGGGGCCAGATCGACTTCGTCCAAGCTGTGAAGGGGGCTGGCAATCAGCCGCCGCAACTGCATCTCGAGTTGAGCCATCCGGGAAGACATCGCTGGGTCACCGGTGCGCGGCACCGTGGCCTCGGGGCGCTCGCGCGGTGGACGCGATGGCCGAGCGACGGTCGCCTCCGGCTCGAATCGGCGTGGTGGCTCCAGTGCGGGTGGTGGAGTCGGCGGCGGTTCGGGGCTTGCAGCCGCGGCGGCGGGAAGCTGTTTCTCCCGGCCGCGGCGCCGTCCGCGCCCTCCGCGACGCCCACGGTGACGTCGCTTTCCGGGAGGCGCAGCCGCAGGAGCTGCTTCTTCAACTGGCGGTTCCACATCGGGGGCCGGCGGCATTTCTATTTCCATGGGTAGCAGGCCCTGCTGAGGGACACCCGCCTCAGGCGCAGCTTCGGCCGGAACATCGGCGGCGGATGCCGCGGGATGCCCGGTGAGACGTTCGACCGCTTCGTTGGCTTTCTTCTTCCAATCCGCGCGGCGGAAACGCTCGCTCGCCGTGGTGTACCAGCGCGCGGCCTCGTCGTTCTGGCCGGATTTTTCGAGCACCTTGGCCAGCTCAAAAGCGACCATGCCGTCGCGCGTCTTTTCAAAAAGCTCGGTGAGTTGTGCGGCCGGATCGGCGCCGCTTCGGGCTTTGCGGATACGTCCTTGGACTTGCTTCCAGTTTGCCACGCTGCGCATTGTAACAGCGCCGCGCTGTGGATACCAACCCGGCGACATGTGGAAGATGCTTGACATCCGGAACCGCAGGGGTTCAAATGCGGGTTACGTTACCTACTGGTACTCCACTTGGCAGGAGGCCAGCCGTGAGGAAGTTCCTCGTCGCTTTCGTCGCGCTCTCGTTCGCGCTGCCGGCCGCGCTGCTGGGTGTCAGCGGCAAGCAGGTCCGCTACGCGGGGGGAACCCTCTCCAACGTCCCCGAGAACGCAACCGGGTTCCTGAAATTTGCCGACGAGGCTGCGCTGTTCTCGACGAAGGACGGCCGAGCCGAAATCAGGATGCCCTATGCGGCGATCGAATCCCTGGAGTACGGCCAAAAAGCTGGACGCCGGGTCGGCGCGGCGATTGTGGTTCACCCGCTGTTCCTCTTCTCGAAAAAAAGGAAGCACTTCCTCACCGTGGGCTTCACCGATGAACAAAGCAAGCATCAGGGAGCCGTCTTCGAACTTTCCAAAGGCATCGTGAACCAGACTCTGAGAGTGCTGGAAGCTCGCACGGGGAAGAAGATCGAGTACGAGTCCGAAGAGGCGAGAAAGTTCGCGGAGAAGAAATAGGTCTGCGGATGAAGAAAACCTGCGCGATTGCGCTCGTCATGTTGTTTTTCCTCGAACCGCTTTTCATCGAAGCGGTGAGCGGCAACGAAGTGATGTACGTCGGAGGCACCGTCCCGAATCTGCCCGAAGGCACCATCGGAAAGCTGGATACCAAGTCCGACAAATTATTTGTCTTCGAGTCACCGAAGGGGCGATTCGAAATCGCCTACGAGAACATCACCTCCCTCGAATACGGCCAGAAGGCGGGCCGGCGGCTCGGTGTCGCACTGACCATCAGCATCTGGGCCCTGCTTTCCAAAAAAAGAAAACATTTTCTGACCATCGGCTTTACCGATGACCACGATCAACCACAGGGTCTGGTGCTGGAGATCCCCAAGGGCAAGACCAAAGCCATCATCACTATTCTCGAAGTACGCAGTGGGAAGAAGGTGGAATATGAATCAGAGGAAGCACGCAAACACGTCCACGGATAGAAATCGCCTGAGCCGGCCGCGCCGAACTCTTTGCCTCACGCTGGGCGCTCTCCTGCTGGCCGTACTGGCCGGCACGGTTCGGGGGCAGAACCCGCCGAAAAGCACTCCGGCGCCGGACCCGCCCGCGAACCCACGTCTGGTCAGCGTGAAACGCATCTGCGTGCAAAACTTGGGCGATGACCCTAACGGCATCCTGGTACAAGAAATGGTGATTGCCAAACTGTTTGAGTCGCGAAGATTCTCACTGACGGAAAATTGCGACAAGGCCGACTTCATACTGAAGGGTTTTGTCACCGAACGCAGCGACCGCGCCTTCCGGTCGGAGACAGAAAGTGTCGGTTTGCGCGCGAGCGCCTCCGCATCCGATTCGGAGCGTGCCGGATCGGCGCGGACCGGGACTTCAGCTTCCGCAAGCACAGGGCTCAGCGATCACGAAACCCTTTCCTCGACCGAGGTCAAGCAACAGGCCGCCGTGACCTTGCGCCTGGTGGACAAGGATGGCGAAATCCTCTGGGCTTTCAGTTCGGAAAGCACCGGAGGCAAGACCAAGGGCGCCATCGGCGACGCCACCGACCGCGCTGTGCGCCGCTTCCTCCGCGAAATCGAGAGGGCCGAAAAGCAAAATCCAAGCGGCGTGAAGAAATAAATCTGTCGCGCCGATCGTCGCGACCGAGAGCAATTCACCCACGCAACTCTCCCCAGACATTTCTCGCGCCTGGCCCGCGACCGGGCGATAATTGCGTCGTGGACCCTGCTGAACGCACGCGCTGGGTGGTCGCGCGGGCCCGCACGCTCGGATTCGACTTGTGCGGCGTCGCGTCGGCGCAAGGTTTGCCCGAACTTGCCTACCTCGATGAATGGCTTGCGCGGGGCTACGCCGGGGAGATGCGGTACCTGAAAGATCCGCGGCGCCGCGACCCGCAGCACGTGCTGGACGGCGCGCAGAGCATCATCGTCTGCGCGTTGAACTACAACACGCCGGAGCCGCGCTCCACTGAGTTGCCAATAACTGTAGCGGCGGGCTTTACGCCCGCCAGACGTCTGGCCGACATCCCGACTGCGTCGGGACAAGTTCCGTCGGCCGCTACACGGGAGGAAGATAGCCTGCGCGGATGGATTTCGCGTTACGCCTGGGGCGACGACTACCACGAAGTCGTCGGCGAGATGCTCGAGGCGCTGCTCGCCGCCATTCGCACACAGTTCCCGGAGCCGTTTGAGGCGCGCGCCTACGTGGACACGGGGCCGATTGTCGAACGCGTCGCCGCGAAACGCGCCGGCCTCGGCTGGCTCGCGAAGAACACCTGCCTGATCAACGAAAAGCTCGGCTCGTGGCTTTTCCTGGGAGTCATCATCACGACGCTTGAGCTGGAGCCTTTTGTCACGTCCATCGACGGGCTGCCTCCCGATTTGTGCGGCAATTGTCGGTTGTGCATCGAGGCGTGCCCGACCGGCGCCATTGTCGAACCGTACGTGCTCGACGCGCATCGCTGCATCTCTTACCTGACCATCGAGCTGCGCGGCCGCATTCCCGAAGAACTTCGTGCGCCGATGGGGCGCCACGTCTTTGGCTGCGACATCTGCCAGGACGTCTGCCCCTACAACCGCAACGCTCCCACAACGCAACTCGCGGCTTTCCTGCCGCGCACGGTCGAAATTCGAAACTCGAAAACCGAAACTCGCAAGCGCGCACTGACCACTGACCACTATTCACTACTCACTCCGGATTTGATGTGGTTAGCGTCTCTTTCCGAGGCGGAATTCCGTGAAGTATTTCAGGGCAGCCCGGTGAAGCGAACGAAGTGGCGCGGGCTGGTGCGCAACGCGTGCATCGCTCTCGGGAATGCTTTGTCAGGAGAGAAGCCCACCCAAGTCTGGAGCCGCGCGGTAACCCTGCTGGAACGTCTGGCTGAATCGCCCGACCCGGTTATTGCAGAACACGCGAAGTGGGCCCTGGCTCAACGGCCCGAATGAAGCAAGCCGAGAGCGAGCGGTGGCCGCAGGATTATACGGTTACAGCGACGGCGACGATTAATGGCCGGATTTCGCCCTCCCCCATTCTCGTCGCGGTCGCGGCCCCATCCGCTAACCCTGCGGCCCCCGCCAGCCCTCAGACTCTGTCCAGCGTCGTTCAAATGCTCCGAACTGCTGAAATATCAACCGCTGCCGGTCCCAACGGCCCGCGTGGGGCCCAGGCAGACTTGGCAGATGCGCTCATCGCCCGGAAGCCACGGCTGTTGGAGCTGTTGCGCACATTCGGGGCAGTACAACGTTCCGCAGAGGATGCAGCGATGCCAAGAGGGCTCGCTGGCGGCTGCCTCACCCTTCGCGCCGCATGCCAGGCAAATCATTCCCGGCCTACCCCAAGATGCAAGCCTCGCGACACCCATTAGCGCGTCCGCGGTCATCCGTCAAACGACAAGATGCGACAAAAGCGGGCAGCCACACCCGTGGCGCAAGTTGACGTGGCACTGAGGTGGAAGCTACTCCATGGCGCCACCCGTGGCGGTGGTTGACATGGCCCCCCTGTATCCATGGGATGCTCAGGGACACCCATGATTTTTAGCCCAGAACCGCTCAGTTGAGCTTAGCTGGAGATCAGCGGACAGTTTGCACCTAAATGCAGCAGGGTGCCCGTGGGACTCCGGTGGTAGGATTTCGGTTTTTACGAGGAACTGAAACTCTTACCACAAGGAGAGAACCATGAGCACCCGAGAGAAACTTATCAAGGCCC